>ULUO01037065.1_pt1 | contig 43950 bp, 47 predicted proteins | sample 1958611 | NCBI WGS metagenome assembly ULUO01 (sample SAMEA4835762, study PRJEB28245) | human gut metagenome | biome: gut microbiome; material: fecal sample | place: Denmark | collected 2008
CGCCGTTTTTATATATTTACTTTATCCCTTTTTTTGTTATGCTGAAATTAGACAAAGGGGAAATAAAATATATGAAAGATATGTTGGATAAAATCGTTCAGATTGAAAAGAAATATGTAGAATTAGGCCAGACTTTGTCTGATCCTGATGTAATAGCTGATTATAATAAGTTCAGAGATTTATCTAAACAAAGAAAATCAATGGAAGAAACTGTAGAGTTATATTATGCTTGGAAAAAGGCTGTTGATGCTATAGAAGAGGCAAAACAATTAATTCATGAAGAAAAAGATGAAGAAATGAAACAGTTTCTCAAGGCAGAAATGGAAGAAAATGAAGCAAAGCTTCCTGATTATGAAGAAAGAATGAAGATACTTCTTCTTCCTAGAGATCCGATGGATGATAAAGACATTATGCTTGAAATCAGGGGCGGTGCAGGCGGCGATGAAGCCAACATTTTTGCAGGCGATTTAATGAGAATGTATATGCGCTATGCAGATAAAATGGGCTGGCAGACACAAATTTTGAGTAAAACAGACTGTGAAGCCGGCGGAGTGAGTGAAGTTATTATCTCTATGAAAGGCGACAGCATATATTCAAGACTTAAATATGAATCCGGAGTTCACAGGGTTCAGAGAGTTCCTGCAACGGAATCCCAGGGCAGAGTTCATACATCTACAGCGACTGTTGCTGTAATGCCTGAGGTTGATGACGTTGAAGTTGAACTTAATATGAATGATGTTGAAATTTCAACTGCTCGTTCCGGCGGAGCTGGCGGACAGAACGTAAACAAGGTTGAAACTGCTGCAAGAGTTTTCCATAAACCTACAGGAATTATGATTTTCTGTACAGAAGAACGTTCTCAGCTTCAAAACAAAGAAAGAGCTCTTCAGATTTTGAAAGCAAAACTTTATGATATGGAAGTTCAAAAACAAATGCAGGAAATTACCGACCTTAGACGCTCACAGGTTGGTACAGGTGATAGAAGCGAACGTATCAGAACTTACAACTTCCCGCAGGGCAGACTTACAGACCATAGAATAGGACAGAACCTTAACGTATGGACTGTAATTGACGGGGATTTAGACGAATTAATTAATCTGCTGGTTGAGTATGACCAGAAGCTTAAGCTTGAAAAACTTGCAGAGGTAAATACTTAAAAATGCTTCGTAAGTGTGTCGGGTGCGGAGAACTTAAACCGCGGGAAAATTTAATAAAAATTACAAAAGACTATAAGGACGGAAATATTGTTATAGAGCCCGATTCCAAAACATTTGGCAGATCTGCATATCTTTGTTATAATCAAAGTTGTATTGAAGCAGCATTAAAGAAATCAAAATTAAATAAAGCGTTAAGAACAAACGCTGATGTGAAAGGACTATTAGATGGACAGTATAAGAGTAAGTGAATTAGCAAAAGAACTTGGGTTAACCAGCAAAGAGGTTATAGAAAAGTTCGCCGAGGTTTCAATTGTTGTGAAATCTCACTCGAATACTGTAACTCCGACACAGATTAGAAAACTGAAAGAGCATTTAGGTGTTGCACCTAAAAAGAATACTTCTAAACCGAAAGCTTTTGTTGTTAAAAAGGCAAAAGCTGCTCCTGTAGAAGAAAAACCGCAAAAAGAAGAAACAGTAAAGGCTGTTCCAAAAATTGAACGTGTACAAAGAGTTCAAAAAGTTGAACGTATTGAAAAAGTCGAAAAACCTGTTGTTCAGGAAAAAAGCGAAGCTGTAGAAAAAGCAGAACCTAAAAAAACTGAAAAACCTGTAGTAAGAGTTGAACGTACAAAAATTGAGTATCCTAAAAACCAGTCAAGAATTGAAATTGTGCGTAAAGCTCCTCCAAAACCGGTAAATACTGTAGAAAAACCGGAAAGACCATCTAAGGGTGACAAAAAGCCGTTTAACAAACAGGCTGGCAACGAGAAAAAACTTGTAGAAAGAAGAATTATTCCTCAGGAAATATACGAAGGCAAAGGCGGCCCTTCTAAGAGAAAAAATGATGGAAAGAAAAAGGAAAAAGATTTTAATTCTAAAAAAGAAGATCAGGAAATGATTTCTCTAGAAAAGGCTGCTGCTCAAAAACATAAGAAAAAATCACATAAAGAAGAAGCTCAAGCAGAAGTTAAGCAGATTGTTGTAAATGCAGCAATGACTATCAGCGAATTAGCAGATAAAATTCATAAAACACCTGCTGAGATTGTTAAGTTCCTTATGTTTCAAGGTATTATGGCAACCGTAAACCAGCTTATTGATGTTGATACAATCAAGAAAGTCTGCGCAGAGTATGAATTGGAAGTTCTTGAAGAAGATTTAGATGCTTATATTGAAGAAGAACTTGAAAAAGAACAAAAGCAAAAAGCATTGACAGAAGTTGATAAAAAATTGTTGAAGAAACGTGCTCCGGTTGTTAGTATTATGGGACACGTAGACCATGGTAAAACAACGCTTCTGGATAGCATCAGAGCTTCTAAACACAAAATTGTTGCGACCGAGGTGGGCGGCATAACCCAGTCAATCGGTGCTTATACTGTTTATCTGGATAATAAAAATGAAAAGAAAATTGTATTTGTAGATACTCCAGGGCACGAAGCTTTTACAGAAATGAGAGCCCGCGGTGCTAAAGCAACGGATATTGCAATTCTTGTCGTTGCGGCTGATGACGGTATAATGCCTCAGACGATTGAAGCTATTAACCACGCAAAGGCTGCGGAAGTTCCTATTATTGTTGCTGTTAACAAGTGTGATAAGCCTGGAGCAAATCCTGATAAAGTCTTGCAGCAGTTAACTGAACACGGTCTTGTGCCTGAAGCCTGGGGCGGTGAAACAATTACAGTTAACGTTTCAGCTTTACAAGGAACCGGTATTGATGAACTATTAGAATATATTCTGCTTGTTGCAGAAGTGCAAGATTTGAAAGCAAATCCTAAGGCAGAGGCTTCTGGTGTAGTTATAGAAGCTAATCTTGATAAAGGTAAAGGACCTGTTGCTACACTTCTTGTGCAGAATGGTACTTTGAGAACAGGAAACTGCATTGTTGTTGGTACTGCTTGCGGAAGAGTGAGAGCTCTGCTTTCCGATTCCGGCGAAAGAATTGTAAAAGCAGAACCGTCAACACCTGTAGAGGTTTTAGGTTTAACAGAAGTCCCTAACGCCGGAGATTTCTTTGAAGTTGTAAAAAATGAAAAAGAAATGAAGGCGATTATTGAAAAACGTAAAGAAAAAGAACGTAATAAGCGTCTTGATGCTATGCTTCCGGCTCATATGAGAAGAGAAGCCGGCGATGCTGAGGGCGATGTACCGCAGTTGAATTTGATTATCAAGGCAAATACGCACGGTTCTGCTGAAGCTGTTTCTCAGGCTATTGCTCAATTTGAATCTAAGGAAATTGTGACTAAGATTATTCACGTTGGTGTTGGTGATATCTCTGAGGCTGATGTAATGCTTGCATCTGCTTCAAATGCTTTAATTCTTGGATTTACTGTAAAAGAAGACTCTAATGCACTGGCTGCTGCCGAAAGAGAAGGCGTAACTATTAAGAAATATGATATTATTTATCAAATTCTTGAAGATATTGAAAAAACAATGATTTCATTACTTTCTCCGGAGGTTAAAGAAATAACAACGGGTCAGGTTGAAATCAGACAGATATTTACTATTGGTAAAATTCAAAAGATTGCCGGATGTTATGTAACAGAAGGTAAAATTAACCGCAACGATACTGCAACAATCTACAGAGATGGTAAAGAAATCTTTAAAGGTGCTGTTGATCAGCTTAAGAGATTTAAGGATGACGTTAAGGAAGTTGCTCAGGGATTTGAATGCGGCTTGTCTTTCGTTAAATTTAATGATATTCAAGAAGGTGATATTGTTAAATTCACTACCAAGCAGGAAATTGAACGCTCTGAACTAGAGTAGATATTTTATGATAAAAGATTTATGTACAGTTGTTTGCCGCAACAAAAATCTATTGATGCTGGTAACGGCCGGAATCTATATTCTGGCGCTGTATTCGGCTTTGAGCGGGCATACTCTTTTATTTTCTGTTTTGATTACATTTGCGTTTGCTGCTTTTCTGATTAAAGATTATTTTAAACCTAAATATATTCTTATATGGATTTTAATATTCTATTTTGGAATTTATAATACAACATCACGCCTAAAGGATACGGATGAACTTTTAAATCTTGCACCTGTAAATTCAGTAATATCAGGCCAAATTCTTTCTATACCGCAGGATAAAGGGAAGGATAAAATCAGCTTTTTCTTTAAGGTTAATAAAATTGAGTATGATGGTAATGTAAGAGAGTTTGATAATGAAAAAGTTCTTGTGACTTTAAATACAAACGAGAAACTTAAAATTTATGATTATTATAAAATAAAAGGACGTTTGTCAGTTCCTTTCAAGGCAGGTAATCCTTCTCAATTTGATTACGGAAATTATTTGCGGAACTTTAATGTTTATGCAGTGTTTTATGGCGCCAAAGGAGCAGAACCGGTATTTCTGAATAGTGATTTAAGCGCCCGTGAAAAAGTTTTGCAATGGATAAATGATTACAGAGAAAAGATTATAAGTATCCATTCCAATTATTTAACCAGTCCGAATTTAGAAATTCTTGGCGGTATTGTGTTTGGTGATGATGCGGTTTCTCCGCCGGAGAACATAAAACAATCTTTTATTAATTCCGGCCTTTTGCATATTCTTGCTGCTTCAGGAATGAATGTTGCGTTTATATTTTCATTCTTCTTTTTCTTCCTTTCTGCTTTGAAAGTAAATTACAAAGTAAATATTTCTGCCGGTATTGTTATGGTTATTGTATATTCACTAATGACCGGACTTGGGGCTTCTGTTGTCAGAGCGACTTTTATGCTGGTCTTTGTTTTAATTGGCAAACTTATTGACAGAGATGCGCATAGTATTTCCCTGCTTGCTTTTGTCGCTTTTATTATGCTTCTTTATAATCCGATGTATATAAATGATGTAGGTTTTCAGCTCTCTTTTATAGTAACTTTCGGACTTCTAATTATGACTCCTTTTCTTATGCGGGGGAAAAATAAATTCGTTAACTGGATTATAGGAACAGTGAGTATTCCAATTATTGCTCAATTATGGGTAATGCCAATTCAAATTTTTTACTTTAATAATATAAGTTTGTATTCAGTATTTGCGAATATAATGAGTGTTCCTATACTTTCAGTTATAAGTTTTGGTGGCTTTGTAAGCTCTTTGATTGCAACGATTACTCCGCCGTTTGTATGCAGGTGCTTTGATTTTGTTTTAAACCCTATGCTGACACTTCTTGTGAATATTTCTGACTTCTGGGGAAAACTTCCCAATGCAGCTATTCAAACGACACATCCTTCTGTTTTTCAAATTATTTTATATTATGCTGTTTTACTTTTGATAACAGCTCTTATGGATAAAAATATAAGAGAAAATTATTTAAAACCGATTAAACTGGCTCTGCCGGTTTTGATAGTGGTTTTATGCCTGTCACAGATATCTTTTCCAAATCACAATCTTGAAATAACAGCGTTTGATGTAGGAAATGCTGACGCCTTTCTTATTAAAACTCCGGATAATAAGTATTTGATGATTGACACTGCAAAAAGCGGGTATAATGGCGGTAAATCTCAAGCAAAGATGCTGATATTAAAATATCTCATGGATAGGGGAATTAATAATATTGATACAATTATAGTTACACACTTTGATAATGACCATTGCGGCGGTGCTGTTGATTTGATGGAAGGTGTAAATGTTAAAAATTTATATGTAAATTCTCTAAACCATGATTCTAACGCAGCAAAGCAAATTTACAAAACAGCAGAGGCACGCGGTGTAGAACTTATACTTGCTGAAAATAATCAAACGGTAATGGATAAAGACGGGCTGCTTATCAGGAATTATATTTCTAATGAAGCCGGTATAGGTGACAATGAATCTTCTGTACTGACACTTTTACATTATAAAAATTTTAGTATGCTTTTTACCGGAGATTCCGGAGTTGATACATTTATGAAACTTAAAAATTATTTACCGCAAAATATTACAGTACTGAAAGTGGGGCATCATGGAGCTAATGGAGTTGTAAACAGAGAAATGCTGGAATATTTAAATCCCCGTTATGCGCTTATCTCTACAGGGATTAATAAATTCGGACACCCGACGATTTATACTGTTGCAATGTTGAGAGACAGAACAATTCTGCGTACAGATATTAATAATTCAATACGTTTTGTTGTAAATGATAAAGGGTATAATACATTTGTATTTGATACAAAGAAAAAGAAATATATAGCTAAGTAGATTTTTATGTTAGACTAATAATATGAGCGGGAATTATGTACCATTATATAGAAAATACCGTCCGCAGACGCTGGATAAACTTGTAGGTCAGGAGCATATCAAGAAAACCTTAACAAGTGCAATTGAGCTTGGCAAAATTGCACATGCTTTTTTATTCACAGGTCCGCGCGGAACCGGTAAAACTTCTACTGCAAGAATTCTTGCAAAATCTTTGAACTGCAAAAACGGGCCGACAATTCATCCTTGCGGTGAGTGTGAAAGCTGTAGAGATATTACAAACTCTGTGCCGATTGATGTTATTGAAATCGATGCTGCTAGTAATAGAAAGGTTGAGGATACGCAGAGTATTCTTGAAAAAATTCAGTACGTTCCAGTAAACGGCAGATACAAAATTTATATTATTGACGAAGTTCATATGCTTACAAATCATGCGTTTAATGCTCTTTTGAAAACGCTTGAAGAACCACCGGAAAATGTAATATTTATACTTGCAACAACAGAAGTTCACAAGGTGCTTGATACTATAAAAAGCAGATGCCAGAGATTTGATTTCAGAAGAATTACAACAGATGACATTGTTAAGCATTTAAGATATATTTCTGATGAAGAAAAAATAAACATTTCTGACGATGCTTTGTTTACAATCGCCAAAAATTCAGCAGGCGGAATGAGAGATAGTATTTCTCTATTAGATCAACTTAGCTTACTGGGTGTTTCAAAACAGGTTACATCAGAGGATGTCAATGCTATTCTTGGCAGAATTTCTTTTGATATTTTGAATAAACTAAGCAGTAAAATCATTGATGCAAAACCAAATGAAGCAATAGAAATACTGAACGATATTTATAATTCCGGTAATGAACCGCTGCAAATTTTGACTAACCTGTCTGAATATTTTAAAAATCTGCTTATTGTAAAAAATTGCAGAAAAGAACTTTTATGCGAGCTTACGGGCTTGAATGAACCGCAAATTGAAGAATTATCAAAGCAGAAAACTATGCTTGAAACACATCAGATTGTATTTTTGCTTGTGAGAATAACTTATTATATCAAAGAAGTTAAAATGGCTTCAAATCAGCACCTGTGGCTGGAAGTCGGGATGATTGATTTAGCTAATATGACAGAGAATACAACTTTGTTAGATTTACAAAACAGGGTAAAAGCTCTTGAGGGCTCCGGCGCTGTACCGGCACCGAGAACAGTTGTTCAAGCGCCTCCGCCGCCAGCTCCTGCTGTAAGACCTGTTGAGCCTGTAACCAGACCTGCGCCTGTTCCTCCGCAGGAAACTCCTATAGTAAAACCTGAACCGCAGCCAGAGCCGTCAGAAGATTTCACGCCTCCGCCGGTATCAAGAAAACCAGATGGTAATGATATTCAATCTTTATGGCAGACGCTTCTTATGAATATTAAGAGTCCTGCTACAAAGGCCTTATTAAATCTGGCTTCTCCTGTTAAGATCTCACCGGATGAAGTTATAATAACATTTAAAAATGATAAACTAGTTTCTCAGATAAATGATACGAACAAGAAACAAATGCTTGTGGAAGCAGCAAATACGATGTTTAACCAAAGTGATTCAAAGGTTATTGTAAGACTTCCGCAGGCAAATGATGCCGTTGTAGAAAAAAAAAAGCTGACAGTTGAAGAACCTGCTCCACAACCACAACCGGTACCTCAAGCAGCAGAGCCGCAGCCTGTTGCAGTGGAAGAAAAAAATGTTCCTTCTAAAAATATAGAACGTGAAGAATCCGATCAGGAAAAAATGGTTTTAGAGCTCTTTGACGGCAAATATATAGAATAACTACACTTCAGGAATTTTTCTCTTTACATCAATAATTTTTTGGTTATTTTCATATTTTATATTAACTTCTTTAGCAGCAGTTGTTCGTTTAATCTCCTGTACTTCAGGATTTAATCTGCAGTCAATAACTTCAAACTCACCATCTTTATTTTCAAGCGCTTCAATGTATCTTTCAGGGATTGCAGTTTCAGGATTTCTAAACAGAGTCCTAAAATTTTTCCCCTTTTCAAAAATTTCAGTTATACTGCTTATTGTACCGTTATCTTCAACCTGAAACATTGTATATTTGTTGTTAATCTTGCCGTCAAAGACAATTATATTTGTTTTGATAGTTCCATCCGGCTGTATAACCGGTTCGATTTTAGATACTATTGTACCGCTGTTTTTATCTATCTCCAGTATTTTTCCGGCATGAATATTATCATCTGCTGGATAGTATTGTCTAACTGTATCAGTTTCATATTCCCTTATTACTTTAAGTCTGCCGTCTTTGGCGTAAATCCTTTCTCCATTTATTTCATCAAGCTTGAAACTATAAGGCAGCTTTAATTTATCCGGCGAAATATTTGTCATTTCACCAACTCTGTTCAAAATTTCTGCGGAATCCTTGTCAAATTTTGGCTTCAAAAGGACTTGATTGTAATTTGAAAGAGCTGTTAAGCTGGACAAGTTTGCCTTAAGCCTGAGCGGGTTCGGCGACTGAATTTCTGGATTCTGCTCAACTTTTTTATTATACGCAACATTGGTTTTAAATGTTATTGGATCAATCATTTAAATAACCTTAAATTTTACTAACCTTATAGATTAATAAAAACATTTTGTTCATAAAAATTGCCAAAATTTCATTTTTTTCGATTATTATTTAAATAATTCTTAACATTTGATGATAATGAAATATTTTGCAAAAGCATATTATATTTCTTTAAATCCCCGATATTAGAGGCTTCTTCCAATAAATCGCGTCTTGTGGAAAGCTGCATTTTTTGAGCTTCCGGTTCGCTGTTATTTTTCTCATCAATCTTTCTAATAACCGAATCAAGGTCAGAAGAAGTAGAAATTCCATATTTTGCAGCAAATTGTTTCACGGAAGCTCCGGCTTGAAGCTTATAGAGCCAGTTTATGGAATATTTGTCATTAGCAGAAAGCGAAGCCACTCCATACTGGTGCGGGGTGTACATAATGTCTTCTTTGTAAGGGCTGTGGTTTAACCCCAATGCGTGTCCGACTTCGTGTAGTATTGTGTGGTAAACTTCAATGTCACTGTCATATTTCTGGTGAATTCTGCCGTCTGTCAGACCGATAGAAACTTCTGCTCCGTACAGCCTTCCCTGTGCATCCCAGCTGAAATAACAGTGACCGAGAGCCTGACGGTCTACGCGTTTCCAATCAACGTTAATATTTGATTCAAGGAGTACGTTTGTTATTTTAAACCTTAATTTCCCGCCTGTAGCTGCAGCCCAGACAGAGAATGCATCCATAACCATTTTTCTATATTTGGCATCTTCACCGGGTTTTGAGTAAAATTTCATTGGTGCAATGTAAACAACGAGGTTGTTTATCGGCCATCGCATAATATTCCCGTTTTTTACACTTCCGTTAAGATACGTCCTTCTTTGCATACTAATAATATAACATAGATTTTACTTTAGTGAATGGCAAGAGTTAATGCAGGATTTGTAACATTTTGTAAATTTATTGTTATAAATTAGTTGTATGTGGAATATATTATATATATGGATATGTTTAAGGCAGGTGTAAATAAAACCTCTGAAACCCTTACGGCTGTAGGGGGGGGGGGGGAAAAAAACCTAAAAAATTACCCTTTTGGAGTGTAACTTGTCGCGAGGTTTGAGAAAATTTGTCGAGGAGTTTGAGAAATTTTTGTTTTTGGCTTAATCCTTTATCACATAAGTATTTGAGTCTGTTTTTACCGACTTGTCGAGGAGCTTGAGAAATTTTGTCGGGGAGTTTGAGAAAAATTTTTTAGCCTTCTAAGCCACTCCCTGAGTAATGTAGAACCCTAAAATTACTATATTGTTTTTATAATCTTAGGCATCTTTAAATTACAACTCTCATTTTTTACCCTTCATCTAAGCACCCTGTAAGCCCCATAACCAAATTTTACCCCCTTATTATGAACTAAACTAAGCAAATCCGCCTTATTAATATATTATTAATAACCCATTAAATCGGTACTAATTCATGATAAAAACAATTCACGCTCTTTTATTCTTCTGCGTCTTAGCCCTTCAGAAATCTTTCCACCGGAATAAACCCAACGCATAAATTGTTCCGCAGCAGCTGTGTATTCTCCACGATTCAATAACTTTCGCATTGTACTGCCCGCAAAACCATCTTTTCCAACCCCAATATTGAAACAAAAGGAAATCAGCGCATCAAATTGATTTTGATTTAATTTAACTGTAACCAAAGTGTTTACAGCATTTTCAAAGAACTTAATATCTTGCTCAAAAAGCTTATTGGCTGTTGCTTCTGTAATAATATCACCGGATTTTACTGTAATACCAGTATGCCCGTAACCAATCGTCCAAACTCCGGAAGAACATCTGTATGCGCACAATTTAAGTCCTTCAAGTTTCTTTAATATACTTTTTCCGTTTTCTGACATTTGCATAATAAAATCCTCAACCGCTACAATTTTCTAACATTCCCGTACTCTTGCGTAAACAATAACCTTTTTTCAAGCCCTTGAGGTCTGTCAAAGCAGTATTTAAAATTATGGCAAACCACCCAGTACATAAGGCTTACCTTGGCTTTGCTTTCGCCAGAAGCTCGCAGAATTTGTTTAAAAATCTTGTTCACCTCTCTATATTTACACGGTCTTATTTCAAGCCAAGCAAGCGGTAAATCATCCAGAACATTAATTAATTCGCCATTTTCTTTGGTGTAAGGATGTAAAAATCCGTTATCAATAAGAAAATGGAGAGATTTGGTAACATAAATCAACTGATGATAAGCACATCCGATATCATGAAAATGACTTGCCCGGACATCCGCCAAATCATTATCCCCAAACGGATTTGTATTATTATCAGTAACCAGATACCTCGGAGCAATAAGCAACTCCCCATTATCAAGCTGTACAAGCTGATTATCCAAAGTCTTCCATAATCGCGCCTTAATCTGTTCTATTCTGGCTTTTCCTGTTAAAATTATTGCCATAATTATTGAACCTCATAGGTACTTGCTAAAGGATTTACTTTAATTTTGCCGTTAACCTGAATATACACACCGAGCCAATTTCGCTTTAAAACGATTTTTTGGTTTGATTTTTCATTCAATGGCTGCTTCATAACAATAATATTTATTTTGTTATCTTCCATTTCGATAATTTGAGTTGCTTTGTCTGAAATAATATTATTTGTGTCTGACGATTTCGCGAAATTCTCCTCAGCAAGCACACTTTGATAACAAAACAATACTAGTCCAATTAATAATGCTAATCTTTTCATTTTATCCATTCCTTTCACTGTTTAGTGTTCTAACAATTCCTCGTCCCCTGTAGTATCTGAGTTTTGACTTAACCCAGTTTCCGGCTTTGTCATAAAGGGATTGAAGTTTGTAGTCCGGTGTTTCACGGACTAATAATTTACTGCCATTATCCAGCGTTATCTGCGTCAGCTTTTTCTGCTGTATCAGGCGCTGTGTCCACCTCATCTGAAATGTCGGTTGTGTCGCTGCCGGTTGTATCTTCATCTAAAACCACCTCCAGTGTTCTATCTTCTGTTAATGTCAAAACATCTTTACGGCTTATATAGCCTTCACAGCTCACAACTATATCAACTGTACTGCCGTATGGCACTATTATTTCACTCTGGATTTCACTGTTAATCTCTATAACAGCCTCTTCCGGTATTGCATTAACTTTGAGCTTGCAGGTTGTCAGATATCTATAATCGTTAGTATCGAAGAACTTATCTAACTGTTCTTTTGTAAATCCTAATATTGTACCTACAGCATCAATGTATGGATTGCCTCTATAGAAGTTATTGGCCTTAAGCTCGATTTGCAGAGCTTTAATATCAATAGTGGCTTTTTGGTTTTCTACTAGAGAGATAACATCATTAAAATCAAAACCTTTTGCTTTATATATAGCTCTTTCTACATCGGCAGTAGTAAGGTTAAGCATTGCAATACGTTCGGCTTCTTTACGTGCCTGCTCTTGCTCATATTCTTGTGTGTTATCTATAACCTCACCGTCAACAAGTTTTTCGTATGGTTCTAAGGCAAATAACTCTCCATTTACACCTTCCTCAATTTTTCTTCCGTTTTGATGGTTGTGCAGAACTATAAAATCTGCATGTTGCTTAGCTGTATAAGGTTTTATTAGTTTATATGCCATAATACTTCATTCCTTCCTTCTATTTTATGTACCCCATGGCTATCCAATTTACCAGTGGCGACCCTACAGCATTTTGACGTATTTGTACTTGTGTAGCACTGTACGCTGCAACATTAATCGTATGATAGCCTGCTGTATTAGTATTAGCTTGGCAGCCTACAGCATTATAATTGTTATCTTTATATGATTTTAAAAGAGTAATATTTGTAGCTGCCTCTGTAACAGTTATATGTCCACCCTGCTCGCACCATCCATCAGAATATACTCTATACCAGCTTATACCATTAACATAGCTTTCAACGAGATAACCGCGCGAGGACGCATTGATATTAGTTATCTGCTCTTGTATAATTCCAGCATTAATCAAGCTATCATTTGTGACAGTATCGCCAACATAGTAGTAGAGAGCCCATCCGTCTGGCACAACACCCGCATTTGCAACTACAAGGCCAGATTTTTCAGGGTCTGTAGTTATACCAGCAGTTACTATGCCATTAAATCCCGCAGAACCAGCAACTGATTGTCCAATATTAAGACCATAACCCGTTGTGACACCTATCAATGTTCCCCTATCCGTAACACCTGCGTGATATGTAAGAGAAGTCAACCCCGCAGTTTGAGAGCCATTTGTTAACCCTAAACTCATACCATTACCAACAACAGCACCGCCTCCAAACATTCCTTCTGTGCCATTTTTCAACGGCAACCTAAAGGTTTCATCAGAGGTATTAATTTCAAAGTCGTTGTCTGTAATCCATGCTGTAGGGTGTAATATACTTGTATCCTTACTTGAATCTCTTGTTACTGTGTAAGACGAGCCTTCAAAAATTGAAGTAAAAGTAAATCCATTTGAGGTTAATGTTTCGACTGTACCATCAAAAAACATTGAATTTACGCCAGCATCATACCTATATACTGATGCACCCACTACTGGACTTTCAATAGAAACCCAACAATAATAACTAGATGAATCAGTAGCTATAAAACAATAGCCTTCTTGGCCTTTAAACCCTTCTACCCCTTTATTAACATTTTCTAAAATCCAGTTGTAATAGTCAGGATGAGCTGCTTTTGGCTCATAGTAACCAGTAGATTTTAACCACGATAAGCTATTGGGCTTAAATTTAAAATAGTTGCTCATTCCAAAAAAGAATGGGTTATTAAATTTATTATTTTGCATCCAATCCTTATTATATGGATTATTTATTAAATTTACTGCCATAGTTTTACTCTCCATATTTTTTAAATAATATGTCTAATTCTGCGTTTGTAATATTGATAAAATCACCAATGTAGGCATTCAATATTTCATCACCTCTGTATACATCCCTACATAAATCCCAAGCCGCTTGCAATTCTTCATTAGAATCTAATATTTCCAGAAGTGTACTGTAATCAATGCCGTTAGGTTTTAAAATATATTTATAAAAGTCAAGCTTTGTCATATGCAGTTTGGCAATTTCTTCTTTTTCTTTGAGGTTGAGTTCTGCATTATATTCTTCATCTGTCTTTTTTACAATTTTGTTTCCGGAAATTTTGAAACGCATAGGATTTTTCATTATTTCCTGAGCAATTTCATTGCTTACAAGATATCCATCTGTAATTTCACCAATTGTTGTAATAACTGATACTGCGAAAAAGTCATCGACCTTTTTATAATTTTTTCTATAATCTGCTTTTATAGCCCAGCTGCCATTTTCAAAAACAGGTATTTGATTTTCTCCATATTCTGGCGGAGCAATAAGAGTAGAATAAGCCGGAAGTAATGGCACAAATTTACCCTCTAATTTGGTTGCCTCAGGGTCTGCATCCGCAATCCCTGTGTACAAATAAGCTTTTGTATATTTATCATATGAATAAATATTCATAACTATAATCTCCTTTTATTTATATCTTGTTTTTACCCTTACCATAACTGCAGACGGATGTATTGTTGTAACTCCATCTTTATAAATTGAAGATATAAGAGAGGCATTGATAGAAACTTGCCTGTATGAGGTCTTTCCGCCTCCGTTGGCATATGTAGTACCAACCTGCTGGCTAAGTGTACATGCGCCTCCTGCTCCATCAAACGGCCCTCCAATATTTGTACTTGATGTAAAATATCCGGTGACATTTGGTATTTCTGCTTCCTGATATCCGAGTTTCCCTGCAAAAGTACCCCATATTGTTTTATCTCTGAAATCAGGAAGTACAAAATTGTCAGGATTTTCCGGAGTCCCAAAATCATCGCCAACAATGGCATGAACCTTAGCGTAACTTTTTTTAGAAACTTCAGCTCCTTCATACCAAATTTCGTTTTCTTCAAGACATTCTCCGTTGAAGCAAAAAATAGGACGTCCAATAGGAACTCTATAAGAATTATTAATATCCTCAAAATGGTTGTACGCCTTGTTATTCAAGGATTTGCCCCCCCCCCCCTGAAACTATTGCTATTACTGCATTTGGGACTATGTCTATTTGTACAAAACTTGTTTCGGATTTGATTTTTGTTAAATAAGGCATGACACTTGTATCTACCCAGATATCATTTTGGTTGCAATCTGCAGGTTGAGCTTTTTGTGTATAAATTTCATTAGCATATGCTACTAATTCATTAGTTTCAGGTGCGTAGAAAAGGTTATAATTTCCTTCTTCCAGTGAAGAAATATCTAAAGTAATATTTTCTTCTATCTTATATGTCTTCCCAGAAGCTGTTGTACACACTGCAGGAGCATTAAGAGTTACAATATTTCCCTCAATAGTTATTAAAGCAGCTTCGCCGTTTTCATCAACTGGCCCGGAGTTAAAACAGAATAGCGGTAAACCACTTGTAGTTATTGGCAGCTGATTTTCCGGAACTTTTCCATTTTCATCTAATGATGCATAACCACTGGCAGCACCTTTTTCTGATAGTTTTTGATAGTTTTCTGAAACATAATTTGTTGATGCTGTAACAATTGAAGGGTCTACAACTACGGCATTTAACCCGTTTTTTAATTCAAACACAGCCTGCAAGCCGATTTGTTTAATAAGACCTGTATTAGAAGCTTTTTTAGGAGTTTCGTCCATTTGTGCAACAAAAAGAAGCTCATTATTCTCGTCAAAAATACCCATTTCTCTGATAATAAAATCTCCCGCAGATTCAGGTATAAAAGATGTTACTGTGAACTTTTGCCCGTCCTGTTTAAGTTCAGATATTTCACTTCGCCAAACCTCGTTAACAAGTTTTGTATCATCTTCAGTCGGATTTGGTATACTGCCGTTACCGTCACCTACTGCAAGATATTTAATCCCGAATTCATTTCCGTTTAATAAGCAATTATTTTGCTTTTCAAGCCCTTTTTTAGTCCATAATTTGATTATTGCCATTGTATTAAACCCCTCCAAAATCTACTGTTAATATCTCTCCGGCAATTATTGCGCTTGAGATATAATTATCTTTTTTTATCCCGGTATAAAAATTAATCCCGTCTAATTTAGCTCGGAGCTGTTTTGTATTCTCCAAATTCGTTTTTATTTTTCTGTAATCGGAAAGTATATCAACTCCTGTGTCATAATAGAACTTGTCAATCATAAAATGATGACTTATTCCGTTATACTTGTACCAAGGAATATATTCAGCCTCACCGGAATAAAGTTGTAAAATATCTTCAATCGCGCCAATAGAACCTTTTCTTTTATGCAAACTGACTGCATTCTTTATCAATGCAATTTTTTCATCTCTGTTTACACAATCACTATAACCCTCATCTTTTATACTAAACTGTTCCGCTAACACTGAAAGAATGTTTTCGGGAAGATAATCAACAATCGAAGTCATAATCTTTTTTATATCTATATCAAGACTCGTTTTAACACACTCTTCCAGTGCTAAAAAAGATTTATCCTGTAAATTTTTGGGTAATAAACTTTCCATTTTTTCACCATTTGGGCGGAGCACATCCCATATTATTACTATTTTTTGTCCTTCCGGGTGCTCCTTTGGAACAGACTTTTTTATAACCGGTTATGCGCTATTCAAATGTTACCTTCGCTGTTAATACAAAATACTCGTTAATCTTACATTTTTCTTCTGCTTTCAGATTGTTAAGAATAACATCATGAACACCTTCAATATTACCTAATGGTGTAGAAACCCTCAAAGGAACAAGTGAAGTATTAAGTGTTTTCCGATAATTGGCGCAAAGATTTTCTATTACTGAATTTACCGTTGTTTTTACACTATCTTTTTCGCAATCATCTTCCAAGAGAATTGTTATATCAAGCTCTTTATTTATGGCGGTTGGCTCTACTACATTGATATAATCAGTCATTGGTATACATTCTTTGTCAAAAAGCTTGTTTTCTACTGCATTTTTTATGATATCGAACCCGGCACCGCCATCTTTTACTAAAGGATACACGAACACGGATGCAGCGGGCGGAATAATTATTTCAAATGATTGTTCATTATGCGTAAAAGTTAATCTACCGGTTTTGTAATTAACCTCAAATTCCTCAAATGGGGCGCTGTCTATATTTACCTCTGCAGGTAGCTGTGGGCTTTCAGCTTCTACATCAACAATGTCCTGATGAGCAGATTTTGTATGATAAATATAGGAACCGTAAGAACCGGCACATGTGTAACTTTCCGGAGAAAGAAGAATCCTTTCAATATACGATTCGTCACTCTCATCGTCAAGTCCGCCGGATACCCCGTTGAGGTTTGTTACACTTTTTATATAACTTAGCGGCTTTATCAAAACATTGATATCGCCAGCTCCATAAACATTTACAGCACTTGTTGCGGTTTCACACACAATCGGAACTGTAACAACAGTTTCGCCTGCTTTTACAACTACATCTGAGGATGTCTTAAAAATATATTTTCCGTCTTTTGTTTGGATTTCAAGCCCTTTATGAATCGTCAGGTCACTCGCAAACGCCTCGAAAAGAGTGATTTGCTGGATATCATACCCGTATTTTGCTTTAAGCCTCGGGCATCCAAAAAGTTCACCGATAAAATCTAATATAGGAGCACGGCTGAATCTGACGAGATTAAGCGCTGCAGCATTATCGAACTCAGTCTTAACCAGATTTGCATAATATGCTATCAGACTGATAAGTATGCGCTCGCTTTGTGCCGGAAAAAGCTCCTGCTTTTTGGTAAGCTCAAGATATTTCCCTATTAGAAGTTTTTCATCTGCTTGCGGGTCTATTTCTATAAAATGTGGTTTTTCTGCTGTGCTCATCGTATAATTATCTCTTTCGTTGCTATCTGTGTTTCATCAGTAATCAGACTGTATGTAATTTTTACAAAAAACTGTCCTTTTTCGTTGTAATCAGTGTCCAGATTCTTAATTTTTCCTCTGGGCTCTTGCTTCGGGAGTTCTGTAAGTAATAGTGCTCTTACAATTCTATCCGCCTCTGCCGGATTTTCCCCGATTGCCTGAATAATATTAGCCCCGAGATTCGGCTGATACGGGACATCACCTTTTGTTAGCCCGATTATTGTTTCGTAGCATTGCCCAACATCGTCAAGGTCTGTTGCGATTCCCCCGATTGTGCCGGCTTTGTGCTGCCAATTGTTTGTATTTAATGTTGTGATATCTGTTACCATTTCTCCCTACATCCTATCTGCCGGTGTGCTTGTACTGCCATCAGGACATGTATGCGTATGAGGGTTATAAATATCTCTCATAGCCTGCATCGAAGACTTTTTGTCCGAAACCTGACCTGTTGAAGAAAAATTGCCGCTATTTGTTATATCGCCTTTTATCTCAATTGCAGGCGCTTCCAGGTATATTTTTTTAGGCGCTTTTGCTTCAAAAAAGCCGCTTGTTTTGTCATATTTAAAATATGCTCCGTCTTCAAACTTTATGTATTTAACATTCTCATCTCCCAGGATACAGACATCTTCATCGTTATAAAGAGCACCAATCAGACAACCATCCAGCATTTCATCATCCATAATAGCAGCTACAAGTGTATTTATTGCAGGCATATTATATGATTTATCTTTTACCGTACAGACTTGAGGAACAAAAATCCATCCCGGGGTTTCGTAATCATCCATATCAGGAATTCTCAAGCGGACTCTCGCGGATTTTTCATCTATTGCTATAATATTGCCAAAAACTAACATATAATACCTTCCTTTTTTATAAGCAGCCGGATTACTAGCTGTTTAGCTTCTTTATTTCTCCGAATACTTCGTATACCCCGCTGGATACTCTGTGCGTTGATTGTGTAACATGATACTTGCCGTTATAAATTCCGAACCCTGGAGCTTTAATTAAAGTATGATTTTCTTCAAGTTTTATAATGCTGCCGGAGCTTTTACTGCCAGTAAGTTCGATATTTACCCCTGCGATAAAATTACTATTGCTTTCTTTTAGAGTTATTGAGCCAGTGACCTCTGTTGAGCCGTTTTTAAGCCCGATAAGTGCCGCGCGTTTTGCTGCATCTAATGATATATATTTATTAGGAAGTTTTAAAGTATCTTTTGATAAAGAAGCCTCATTTCTTGCCGTATAAGTCTTGAGCTTCTTTGTCTTTGGGTCATAATAAGAAGCCCTGCAGGCTCCATATATTTTTGTTGATGTATCTGTGAAAGAATAGCTTTTAATATCTGATTTATCAAATGTTAATAATATATTAGAGTTTTCCAAATTTTCTACAGGTATAAAAACAAGCTTGTTATCTGTCAGTTTGAAGGTATAGCCGTACATTGAAGCTACTCTGCTCAAAAAAGCAAGGTCGGTTTCATTGGCTTGCGTCATAGTATCAACATACACAAACCCAGCAGATCCGATTACTTCAAATCCGTGGCGTACCCCAATTTCGCGCGCAATATCAACAAGGGTTTTGCCGGAATACCCGCGGGCAAAGCGGGTTCTTATTGATTTGTTGATTGTTGCAGCAAGAGCCCGTACTGTGCAGATGTCGCCGGATTCATCACCTGAATATTCAACTTCATCAATGGTAAAACCTCCGCAAAACAACACTCCATCTTCAGCATACATATTGCAAGTCAGCTTATCTCCTTTGCGTGGTGACCAGTTATCACGGAATTTGCTCTCATTATCTTTTAGTCTGATATTAAGCTCATCTGACTGGTCCTTTTCATAATCAGTATAAGTAACATCCAACAGATACGGGCTAAAATCTTCTGTCACATCATGCCCGTTGTATGTCAAGAAAACATTTGGTTTATAGATTACTGCTTCCATATTGGCAATCCTTCTTTTTTTGTTTCATTTTCCAGTATCGGAATCATAAGTGTAATACCGGCTGGTAATATCGGCGTAATTGCAACATCCGGATTAGCTTCAATAATTGGTGAGGTTCTAAATACATCACCGTAAAATTTGTAAGCAATTTTATCCCAGCGGTCGTTTTGCTGTGTTTTGTAAAATCTGTAATCTGCCATTTTTACACCATTCGGGCGGGAGACAATTGTATTACTACTAATCGGTATTATATCTACAGGCCTCCCTTTATCGTAGAACTACCGGCGAGCCGCTAACATTTTATATCACCGCATCAATCATTTTCCCCGGAATGAGAGAAAGAGTATCTTTCAATAATTGAGTCTGGTCATCAGTAAGTTCCGGCACATAAATATTTGATATGTATTTCTTTGCGATTTTTTCAGCCTGCGTTATCCCAGCACTTTTTATATCAGATACAATTTGAGAAGCGACATTCTCTGCAACTATGCGCCCAATTTCTGGAATAGCTTCTATTTCATTATTCTTAAGTACTTCCATAGCTGACGAAAACATATTATTTTTAATACTTTCAGCCTGTTTTTTTACAAAATTCACAACCGTATTCGATGAAGCTAAGAAGTTTTTTGCTCTCGCGGCAATTGTGTTATTTGAATTTGCAAGCCCTGCTGCATTAGTGTCTACAACCTGCTGTACAAAATTTTCTTCTTTTTCTCCGGCTTCCAGAAGCTCAAGACTAATAATACAGGCTGTTGTATACCCATCAATTTGTTCCAGGATTTCAACAGAAAGATTTTGGATAACATATTTACCGATATAGACTGCGCCTTGAAAATAGTCTATAACCTCACTACGACTTATTTTTTCTTCAATTTCATCAATAATTTTCTGTGGGTTGCAAAAAGAATGATGAAGCTTGATTGAGAGCGGATAAAACTTAAGGTTTTCCGCTCCCGCTGCAAGAGTAGCTTTGCCGATTATACCCTGCTGACGGGTATAATTGACTTCTTTAAAAAATTTAAGGTTTTCTGTTCTGTCAAAAATTTTCTGAAGATTAACAACCATTTCTCAACCCCTTTTTCATCAGGCGGAGGTGCTACGCACATTTTACACTTTACTTCCAAGCTTGTAGTCTTATCTACTAGTTGGGAAGTTGGTTGTAAAAATGGGCTTGTAGGTATACCTACCGGCTTAGTACATTTACCCCTTGACAATTTCTACTACGCCACTTTGAAACATATTATATTCATCAAGCCCCATGTCATATATTTCTGCTTTGCTCCAGCCTGTGAAATATGCAAAAAATATAATATCTGCTACACTTGGTGCTTTGGGATATTATTACGCGCTTTATCCCACTCATCTTCGAGAGTCAGAAGGTCGTAGCCGTCCCATTCGTCCATCTCCGGCACTGTAACCGTCTGTCCGTCAAATTTACATATATCAGCCAGGATATAGAGAGTTGTCTTAAATCCGCCTTGAGCGCAGGCTCTCGCATTCATAATCGTTCTGATTTTGAATCTGGACAAATCCATTTCAACTTTTTTGCCGGACGGAAGTGTAAAATTAATAATTTTTGCATTTTGCGGATTAGTGTCATTGTCAAACCTGTTAGTTTCATTTACCCCGGCGTTCTTTTCTAATTTTACTTTTTTTTCAACGTCATTAGAATTTAATTCGAAAGCATCATTGTCAAATAACGGAGTTAAATTGTTTGTAAATTCCATATTTTAATTCCTTTCTGTTTATACTAAGTCAGTCCCAAATTCTTTTTGGTTTTTGCCAGCAAATCTACACCTTTATGTTTGTAAACATAGTTTGGGATATCAATTTCATAGATTTCCCTGCCATTTACGCTTTTCTTTAATGCGGTACAGCTGAAATCCATAGGATAGTCAATATTTTCCTGCGCTTTCAGCTCACCCAGCATTGAGAATTTTTCGCAAGTACCGCGGATTTTAAGTGCGTAAGGTTTTTGAGATAACAACCTTGCGCCGTCGTATTCTTTAATATCCGCATAGATTGTCATTGTTAGCTCTTGTGTCGGTTCAGAAATCTTTTCAAAAACTTTCAAATCGTACCCGGTTAAAGTTGCAGAGCATTTCATCTCTTTTACGGAAAGCAGGTTGACCGAATACTCACCTACCGAACCCAGCATTTTTATTTTCAGTGTATTCGGTTCAATATCCGGAGCTTTAATATTGGATACCGTTCCGAAAAGATTTCTGCCTAAATATAATGTTCCGTCTGTAATTACTGTTACCATATTTTAGTTACCTCCTCCCAAATTACTCATCAACTGAATATCAATAAACGAGGAGTATGTCAGCCTTTCGACCGGAGGCGGAGGACAGAATTTATAAGAAAACCTTATACGCCCCTTGCTAAGCTCATCTACGGGATTTTGTTCTTTGTCATACCACACTTCTCCGTCTATAATAATCTGATTTTGCGGATTTTTAAGCTTATTTAAGAAGCTTTCAATCATATTTAATACGTCATCAATAAATCCCTGCGTAATGGTTTCACCCACGCATTGGAAAGAAGAATTTTGAATCGAACGTTCAATATATGAAGCAGTTCTTTGTATAGACTCAAAAGTTTCAATATTATCGGCGGTCGGAAAGTTTGCGTTACGACTGCCCCAGAAATAGTAGCTTCCTTTATAATTAATAAAAGTTGAAATTCCTTTGGCATTAAGCGCATTACTTTCAGATGTCGGGTCGCTAAGATTAAACCCTATCGGGAATTCTGTACCGTTGGTTGTCAGAGATTTTGTGTTATCAATAGATTTTGCAACATTTCTTTCTCTATCCAAACGGACTCTCATACCTGCTGCAGCCGGTGAAGGCGGTCTGAGTTCGTCACTGTCTGTTTCAGCATTGTATCTATAAACACACGGGAAGCAAAACATACCGTTTTCTGAGGATGAAGTTAAATCGATACTTCCGTCTACACCCCCCTGTCTGCCTTGTATAGCTTTATTAATAGAAGTTCCTACAGGGCTATCATAATAAGACTGGAGTTTGAGCTTACTCTCAACTGATTCCATAGCAGAGCGCACAGCCTTGAGAGCTGAATACACAGGAATAGTAAGTATAGATACCTCGTCGCCGTAAAGTGCCTGAATATCATATACAGCCTGTAACCCGGTTTTAATATTATCCTCATCAACTTTGCCAATGAAGTCTGCTGCAGTTAATTTTGTAACATCAGCATAATCATAAGTTATGGAAACAGACTCAGAGTCTTTAAATTTGCCTTCCGGAGTAACTGTTATAACCCCGTTTTCAAAAGTATAGTCAGTATCCAAAACTCCGTCGCCTACGGTAAGGTTTGTAACCCCGGGCTCATTAATGGTATATTTACCTGCCTTTAAATAAGCGGTTTCAACAGTTTTAGAAGATTTATGCTTATCTTTATCAAAGACATTTATCATATAAATGCTTGCGCCTTCTGATTCTGTCATTATGGTGTATAGTGCATCATAGCCTGTGAACCCTTCCACATTCTTTCCGGCATATTTTGTAATATCACTATAACCGCGGATTGGAACCGGTCTATTAAGAGTTTGATACTCTTCTTTGAGTAAAAAAGTCGGTACTGAAACAACTACTGCGTTAATAGAAGTTGTGGCATCCTGTATGGAAGCCGGCTGCTCTTCTCGTATTGTTTCTACACCGTGTAAATAATCTGTCATTTTTTTTTAACCCCACTTTCAATTTTGTAAGTTGTCTTTTAGGCGGTTCGGCATTTATACTTAAAAACTTGTATTATTACACTTTAGCCGAGCCTTTTATCTATGTGCGTAGCACCCTTGCCTTTCACTGTGATATTTTTATTCTCAATCGGCTTCAAATATCCCAGATTAATCAGTGTGTTCAGCCTTTTTGAAGAAATAACAATTTCTTTTTCGTCATAGATTTTTCCGTTAAACCATTGTTGGTAGGTATCCGGCTTTTTGCCATCCTCAATGGAGAATGGCCCCTTATACTGGTAAGTCTGCGCCACCTTGGTACTCCTTTCTGTTATATGTTAATAGTTTTAAATTTATTGTTATTGAAAACCACAAATCACCATTATCAACCCCTTCAAACTTAACCATTTTGAGAGTAACTTTGTGGTTCACGACCAAAAGCCCCTGAAGTATTTTTTTGAGATTACTGATTACAGGATTGGCTTCACTGAATATGCGCAAGTATCTCAACCCCAGAAGAATTTTAAATTCATAAGTTTCATCCTGGGAAACTTCCCAGACTGTATTTTGTTCGGAGAATGTACTTCCCTGGTATTTAACAAGCGCGCATCCATCGTGATTTGTAAAGTCATATCTCTCAAAATCGAGAGGGAAGCTTGTTACATCAAAATTTTGATAAACAGCTTTTATATTTTCTATAAGCGCATTTTCAATTTCAGTTAGCATATGAACTCCACATTTTATCCGGGAATCTTCTGTCTTCCGGACGTTTGTTTGTTATGTACATATTGGAAGAACCCTGTACTCCGTCTTCTTCGGGATGTTCAGCCGGCAGGTCAAGCACGGTTGTACCTTTTTGGATATTTGTAAGAATTTTGAGTGCGAATTCGTAATTCTGTTTGATATGTTCAGGAACATCCTTAGGTCGTCTGGAATACACTCTGTAAGCCGTGATATCAGCGGAAAGCTGACGGACTAAATCCGGAACAAAAGAGAGCGGTAAGTTGTATTTGTTTCGCAAAGATGCGTTAATAAGCTCATCAGCAAAACTCATACAGGTATTGACAGTTTCTTGATTAATACTATCCGCCGGCTTATCGTTTGTAAGATTGATAAGCTCCTTTTCCGGAATTATTGATATTAAGTCTTTGAGATTACAATATGACATTTTTACCTTTTTTTTTACACTTCACTTTTAAGTTTGTAGTGTTACCTACTCGGTTGTAATAATTCCCTCCTTTACAAGGGAGAAAGAAATGGGGGCTGTAAATATAGACTAGGTAAGTGCCCCCTCTGAAAATCCAACTATCACAAATCAATTTTTTTATGCTACGCCTTTTAATAAGTAACCGCATTCAGGACAGGTCAACAAGTCAAGGTATGTAGTAAAGATTCTATAAACCTCACAGCCTTTTGTACCTGCATCAGGGTCGTGGTAACTTCCGACTGTATAATCATCCAAAGTTGCTCTGTAGCCGAATGTTACACCATAATCAGTTGATGCAATCGGGTTGATGTGCATAAGAATTATGTCATTATTCCAGCAGGAGTTAAATGAAGCTGCTTGTCCTTTTGCAGCAGTATTAACAATACCTTCGCCAATAAGAATTTTATCAAGTCCCAGAGTTCTTTTAATACCTTCAGCTGAAGCAATACCTGCTTTTACATCAACAGAGTTTACAGCGCTGACTACATAAGGATTTTGGCTTAATGCAGAAAAACCTGCACGACTTGTAACAAGAATATTCGGACGGAACAAGACTTTGTCCATAGCTGATGTTAAAGCCTTGAATGCGTTAAAATTATCATTTGTAAATTTTTCAGAACTGTTTAGTTCTTTGCAGTTAGAACCGTAAACTGTCTTATTAGAAAGAGCTTTAGCTACTCTAACCTCTCTTGATAATTTCATAAGGTCAGTAAGGTGCATAATTGTATCAGCAGCAATATTTTTTCCTTTTGCTTGTGCTTCTTGTAATTTTTGTACCGTAATACGTTCCTTTAAAGCATAATCTTTACAAGTTTCTGTCAATAACTTGCTTTTTAGCTGTGCTTCATTAGCAGAGCCTTTTTCACCGATTTCGGTTTCCGGTACCGTTAAGAATGCTTCCTTGTTATAAAAATTGTACTGGAATGATTTTTGGTCGACCGGTACTGTCGGAAAAATTTCATCAGCTATTAAATTTTTGTTTCTGTAAGCAAGTGCAACACCGGTTAGCTCCGGCTGTAACTCAAATTGTTCTTCTTTTGTTGGCATTTTTATAAATCCTTTCTTTGTTTTAGTGACTGGTGACTAGTTATTAGACATTTAAACACTGTTCACTATTCATTTTTTTGAGTGTCACCTTCTTAGGTCTCTGCTGTGATTACTCTTTGCAACTGCACTACAACCTGTACGATATCGCCCGCTGCATTTGCGTCCATCATCGCAATTGCACCGATATTATCAGCCTTGGTTGCTTTAACAGCCTTGCCATTCGCATCGGAAGTCAACGCATCGCCTGCTAAAAAGGCTTCGCCAGCTTCAATTTCTGCAAAAGAGCCTGCAATATATACATCAGCGACACATCCTGTTGTATTTCCGAGTTCTTCTGAAATACCGATAATATTATCAGTACCAGCAGATGCTAGTTCAACACTGCCGTCTGTAAATTTTACAAATCTGTAAGCGGGTATATCCGCTGCTGCTTGATAACTTTTAATCATATTTTCATCCTTTGGTCGGAACACATTAGTATAACTATAAACAGGTATTATATCTACAGGTGTTCCTCTGCTGTAGAACTACCGGTGGGTTCGCGTGGGTTGGGTTTATTCCCTTTTACATCAGGTGGACTGGTCGGACTTGAAGCCTCCAAGCCTGATTTACCCCTTTAGCTTATCCAGTGCCTGTGCCGGATTAAGCTCTATGCCTTTGTTCTCGTATTCTTTCTGCAAAGCCTGAATACTTTCTTTTACATCTTCCGCATCAGAGAAATTAATCTCCTTATCCGGAAGAACATCTTTTTCGTTGCTAACTTGCCGAAAATTCATCTGCCTAAGGCTTTTGACAAAATCCTTAAATACCTCGTTTGATGTCTTGGAACTGCCGTCATCAAAATTGATATTGGAGTCAGTGTTTGCAAACAACAGGTTTAAAACATTTTCGCGTTGTGCCGGTAAGATATTTCCATCTGCAATCGCATTGTCACAAAACTCCTCAAACTCTTTCTTTAAGGCGTCCTGTCTTGTTTCTTCAAGCTCTTTTCTCATTGCTGCAAGCTCTTCATCCTTTGCTGCAAGCTGTTTTTCTAATTCTACAGTCATTTGTTCTCCTTCTTTTTTATTCGTTGGAACCGCGGGAGGCATATTGGTGCTGCCTCCTATTTTCTTACTACTTTCAACGCTGTTCCCTTTTTTTACATGAGGCTGGATAGTTTGTCTGCTTGGGTTCCCAGTATCATGTATCTCCTTGTCGGAGGGGGAAGATGCGCCCTCTTCCCCATTGGGCTCCGATTGCTCGGACTCTGTATTATCATTCACATTGGCTTTATTTACAAAGGGCGGTACACCTCTATTTGACCAACGGCCGCCCTTGTCCGTATTGTAGTCTGGTGTTTCATTATTCTCTTCTGAAAAATCAATAATTATGTCATTTTCAGTTTCAGCTTCAAAACAAAACTGCTCCATTCCCTTAATTGCAGGCGCCTGTGCGCCTAAAAAAGCAATATGACGCGGTACTAAGTCTTCTGTCAGACTGAGTGAACGTGTTTTAAATAGGCCCTTTTTTACTGCTTCTTCAAATTCCGGTTGTACATCTTTATAAGATACAAAAAGCCGTGAAATATTTTTTACTGCATCGTCAACTATTTTCAGAGAATCCCACCAGCCATAGGCAGGACTATTAGATTGTGGATGACCGCAGCAAATAGGTACATCTGGATTAACTTTTTCGAAATTTTCTTTAATTTTTTCCAAGTCGGTTCTTGTCCAGTTTTTTTTGCGCCCTTTAGAATCTGTATGTACGCCTGTTGTAAATATCTCACACCATTTCATTTTTTATAACCTTTTCAACTTTAATTCTTCTCAACTACTAAACTTATCAACTTCAATTGCCATTTGTCCCTTGACACTCTGACTATAACAAGCTTCTCAAACCTGCTCTAATTTCCGCGTTGTTTTTTGCAGAAATCGCCTGGTGTCGGCGCAATTCCGCCAATTTGTGATTAGAAAACGCCGGTAAAGACAATCAATATAAGAATGTCGGGAAGCGCAGCTTCCCGACATAGTATACAACCGACTTCCCAATGAAGTGTAAAAAGAAAGGTAAAAAATGCCGGATGGAATTATTGAATTTTTAAAGCTTGCAGGCTCAAGCGGAGTAACATTTTTGATTTTTTATCTCTATCATCAGTCTACGACAAAACAGATGAGTGAGATTATTGACCAGACTTTCAAACTCTTGTCAACAATGATTGAACAAAACACTCTCCAGCTGAGCTATCTGCAAAAAATCGACACAGAAGTTACTAACAACCTCTGGTGCCCGTATATGCGTAAAGGAGAAAAAGATGACTAATCCGTTAATTATGCAAATGCAAATCGACCTCCAAACTGCAAAGAAGGAGTATCAGGAGTACGAACTCAAAGCAATGCGCCTTATTACAGAGATACAAGGCTATGCCCTGCCGTATTTTAAATCTCCGGAACTCTTGGAAGCCGAAAAAATTGAACAATGCGGTGATGAATTATTGATTGTTAAAGACAAATTAATCGAGATTCAAAAGCGTATTAATACACTAAAAAAAGAACTGGGATTATAAGACATGGGGAAGAAAGAGCAATATTTCTGTCTTGCCGAGAAGATGTATGTTGAGGAGCAAAAACCCGTATCAGCGATTGCAAAGGCGCTCAACATAACTAATAAAACCCTCGGCGACTGGAAAAAAGAAGGCAGCTGGGACGAAAAACGCAGATGTTTTTTAAGCTCCAGATATGCCTGTTATACAGGTTTGTACGAACTTTTGAACAAAGTTACGGCAAAAGCTATTGAAGAATTTCACGAAACCGGCGAGATTCCGGAACGTTCCACAATGAACTTTATCTCCAAAATGATTGACAAACTCCCTAAACTCAAAAACTTCGAGGCTCGTGAGATTACGGACAAAATGGAAGCAGCTCTGGAAGAAGAATCCGCTTCAAAAGATGTCAGCGCTGATATTTTATTATCTGTGGATAAATTTTTAAGAGGGGAGGGATAAATGGCAAAAAAGATATCTCCCTCTCCTCAGGGAGAGGGACGGGATGAGGGGTCAACCCATTTTGATACAACATCATTTTTCCTTCCCTATCAGTGCCGTTGGCTGGAAGACGATTCCCGTATCAAAATCTGGGAAAAATCCCGCCGTATCGGCGCTACATATATTCAATCTTATGAAGATGTAAGAGATGCGCTCACTTTAAAGGTTCGCAACCAACCTGTTGATGTCTGGTTTTCATCAGCTGATATCACGGCTGCAAAAGAGTATATCCAGTACTGTGAAAAATGGGCAAAAATGTTTAATGCAGCGGTTCAGAACCTCGGCGAAATTGTTATTGATGAGAAAAAAGACATCAAAGCTTTATCTCTGGAATTCAAAAACGGGGCAAGAATTAACGCATTATCAAGCAATCCAACGCAATTCCGCTCAAAAGGCGGTAAAGTTGTACTTGATGAATTTGCATTCCATTCTGACCAGACCGCACTTTGGAAAGCTGCAAAACCTTGTATTACGTGGGGTTATCCTTTAAGGATTCTTTCAACCCACAACGGTCAGAACTGCTTATACTATCAATTCATCAAGCGTTGTAAAGAAGGCAAGCTAAACTGGGGGCATCATATCACACCGATTCATCTTGCGGTTGAAGAAGGGCTTGTTGACAAGATTTACGGCAGAGCCACCACAAAAGAAGAACGGGAAGAATGGCTGGAAAACGAACGCAATGACTGTGCTGACGATTATACATGGAGGCAGGAATATTGCTGTGAAGCTGTAGATGAAGCAAGCGCATTTCTTACTTTTGAAATGCTTAATGCAATCAAAGAGCCTAATATCCTTATGGATTTTGAAGAACTCAAAGGCTGTAAAGACCTGTATCTCGGCTATGACATTGCGCGCAAAAAACACTTATCGGTACTTTCTATTCTGGAAAAAGTCAATAATGTGAAGTTTTTACGCCATAAAATAGTTCTTCAAAAGATGAGATTCCGGGACCAGAAATCAATTCTTTACAAATTTTTAGAACTCCCGAACCTTCGCAGAGCCTGTATTGACTCGACAGGTATAGGGGCGCAGCTTGGTGAAGATGCGCAGATTGATTATGGTTTGAGCAAAGTTGAAACATTTGAGTTCACCAATTCAAGCAAAGGCGAGATTATGTATCAGCTTTATTCTGCTGTAGAAGACCGCAATCTTATTATTGACTCCGATACACCTGAAGATGATATAGAGGACTATCATTCAGTGCGCAAATTCGTTACAAAAGCCGGCAATATCAGGTTTGATGATGACGGCTCATCAGATGCCCACGCAGACAGATGTATGTCACTTGCTCTTGCAAACCATGCAGCATCGGATAAAAACGATTTCCAAAAACCGGAAGTATACACTCCAAAAAACAGTAATAACAAGGGTTTGAGGAATGAATTAAATCTAAGCGGGTTTACAGACGATTTACGGAGTTTTAGTTCACGGATGATGGATTATACCTAAAAACAATTTAACCCGCCAATTGAAACAAATTAATAAGGAATTAATATAGGTTTTACAACCGACTTCCAATTAGTAGATAAGATTACAAGTTTGAAAGTTAAATTTACAAAAGAGGTAAATGAGGTTTGTAGACTGGACAGTGGAACTACTCCGCATGATGTAAAAAAAAGGACGGCAAAAAAATGTTATTCGCTAAAAAAATCAAAGATAAAGAAACAAGTTTATTTGATAAGATGGTAAAATCATGTGATGTGCAGGGTATGAGCTCTGTTATATCAAAGCTTCCAAACCCTGATATTATCTTGAGAAAAACCGGCAAAGGGCTTGAAACCTTGAGAAACCTTACCAATCATTATCAGGTCGGAACATGTATTGACTCAAGAAAATCGGGTGTTTTATCAAAACTTTGCGACCTTCAGCAAGGGAATACTCCTGATAAAAATTTTCAAATTTTTCAGGATATTTTTGCTGATATTGATATTTACGGGCTGATTGAAAACATTCTTGATGCGCCGTTGTTCGGATTTGTGCCAATTGAGATTAGCTGGGAAAAACAAGGTAAATATATTATACCTGTTAATTTTGAAGCAGAGCCGCAGGAATGGTTTCATTTTAATTCTGACGGTGATTTTTTCTTCAAACACAAATCTTATCAGCCTGATGGACTTTTGATTAAGCCGGATGAATGCCGCAAATTTCTGCTTCCAAAGAACAAGCCTACCCGTAAAAACCCTTATGGTCAATGTATTTTGAGCCGTTGCTTCTGGAATGTCGCATTCATTAACGGCGGTATGGAGTTCTGGGTAAAGATGACCGAAAAATACGGAATGCCGTTTATGATAGGCAAATACGACCGTTCTATGAACAAGCAGGAAAAAGAGAACTTGCTCAAAGCACTTGTTAATATGGTGCAGGATGCCGTTGGTGTTATTCCGGCTGACGGCTCTATTGAGATTATGGATGCAGCAGGCAAAGGTGCAAGCGCTGATATTTACGAAAAATTGATTACAAAATGCGAAAACAACATCTCAAAATCAATCTTGGGACAAACTCTTACAACCGATGTCGGCAATGTCGGAAGCTATGCAGCTGCAAATACTCACAATGCAGTCAGAACGGATATTATAAACTCTGATAAACGTCTGTGCGAAAAAACAATTGATACCCTTATTTGTTATATCAATGAAATCAATTTCGGGGATGCAGTACCATGCCCTAAATTCTCTATCTATGATGAAAAAGATGTTGACCAATCGATTGCAGAGCGCGATAACAAGATTTACAACACCGGAGTCAGATTTACAAAGAGCTATATGATGAAGACTTATGGCTATGATGAAGACGATATTGTTATAGTTAAGGATACTCCACAGCCTAATATAAATGAATTCTCTGATTCTTTATCAGAGGTATTGCAACCAATAGAGCCTTTAAATATTTTAGATATCTTTACATCTGAAGACTTGCAAAATCTAATCACTCCGGCACTAAAACCTGTTATAGACTTCTTTTCCAAATCCCGTGATGCAGAAGATGCCATGGAAAAACTTGCAGAAGTTTATCCGGAAATGAACACAGAAGAGCTGGAAAAAACTCTTACAAAGGTTATTTTTATTAGTGAAATCTTAGGCAGGGCAGAACAATGACAATTGATTTAAAGAAGGCTTTCTATATGGAGCCGGAGGAAATCGTTAAATATTTTGAATCCAAAGGACTCAAGACCTCGTATAATTGGCGCGAAGTCAACGAAGAAGCACATGCAAAAGCCTTCACGGTTGCTAAAATGACAGATGCCGCTTTATTGAAAGATACTCACGATATGCTCACAAAAGCAATCAAAGAAGGCTGGAGCGCAGATCATTTCCAAAAAGAAGCCGGTGAATTGTTTGCTAAAAAGGGTTGGACAGGAATCAAAGAGGTTACAAACCCGCATACCGGAGAGAAAGAAACCGTAGAGCTCGGCACCCCGCGCCGGATTAAGAATATTTTTCAAAACAATATCAATTCTGCTTATGCTGTCGGACGGTATAAACAGCAGCTTGAGGATGTTGATATTGCGCCGTATTTTCAGTATATGTGCGTACTGGATGAAGCTACCAGACCTGAACATAGAGCGATGCATGGCAAGGTATTCAGATATGACGACCCGTTTTGGGCAACTTTTTACCCGCCTAACGGCTGGGGATGCCGGTGTTTTGTGCGCTCTCTGTCCGCAAACGAAGTCAAAAAACTCGGTCTGACTGTTGAAAAGAGCGGTATCAACGAAGAGAACAAAAATCAAGCATATCCTTCTTACAACAGGCGGAGTAGCTCTGACGTCAAGCCTACTAATCCAATTTACCCCTTTAAACTCGACACAAAAGAATATACCTTACAGGCAGACGAAGGCTGGGCAACAAATATGGGCGCTCACGCGTGGAATCTTGATGTGCTTACATATAACAAGATTGAAAAACTACCGCAGGAATTGAAAGACACTTTTATTTCGCAAATGGCGCAAAATGTGTATAAGGAGCAGAGTTTTAAGACTTTTGTTGACAGTATTATCGCGCACGATATGAAACCTCGTAAGCTTGAACTGGCAATAACATGGATATCTCCAGAATTGTTAAAAACTATAACAAAAGACAATGTAAATCTTAAAACTCCCGTTATTGTTATGCAAGATGACAGAGTCGGACATATTATGGGAACCAGAACTAAACTTAACAAGGAGCAATTCTATAATATATATAATATTATAAACAACCCAGATGAGATTTATTATGACTATACGCAGAAAGGTGTAACCTCTCTTGCTTATATCAAAAATATTCCTGAGAGTGACAATGCTATAAAAGTATGTGTAAAACTTTCGCGCTATAACAAAAAAACTAAAAACCCTGTCAATTACTTATCAACAGCAGGAATAATAAAAAGGAGCGATATGATGGATAAATCCCATTACAAAAAAATAGAGTAAACGGGGTGGTGCCTTCCACTGTAACTGCATATTTTTCATCAGGCGGAGTAGTTGGATTATTAAATCAATCAGCTGCTTTTGCCCTTCAAAGTATCCAGCCCGCTCGGACTTAATGGGATTCCCGATTACTCTATATATATTATTACATATTATTTAAGGATTTCAACTCCTTTTCTCCCTCGCCCTGGGGGAGAGGGTTGGGGTGAGGGGGCAAAGAAAGGTTAAAAAAATGCAAATCATAAAGAAAAATTTATTATCATCCGCCCACGGCACTCATAAATACTATGTTGAGTGGATTGGTGAATATACAGACACCGCACTCATCAATGCCGTAGACGGAAGTACAGGCAACTACGGCGGTTATGTAAAGGTTTTTCACAACAGGCGGAGTAGCACTTATGTCAAGCCTACAAGCCCCATTTACCCTCAATTGGTAGATTGTGAACGGAATAAATACAGAGGAATTGTAGAGGTATATTATGAGTGATAATTTAACATTAAAACTTGTATTAAAAGCCAATGACGGTATGAGCGGAGTAGTCCGCCAGGCTGTTCGTTCATCTGACGCGGATTTTGAAAAACTCCAGCGCAGCCTAAAAGATACCGCTGCAGGATTTGATGACTTCGGCAAAAAAGCAGGTGTTGCCGGTGGTGCACTTACGGCAGTATCAGGGCTTAATGCAAAACTTGCCGGTGATTTTGAAGAGGGAATAAACAACGTTTCAACCCTTATTGATACAAATGTGGAATCGCTTGCAGATATGTCAAATGAGGTTCTGAACATCGGCAAAAACTCCCCGAAAACAATAAGCGACTTAACGGAGGGCTTATACTCTATCCGCTCAGCGGGGATTGCTGCCTCTGACCAGTTTGATGTTCTCAGGGGGTCAGAAAAACTTGCCGTTGCAGGTCTTGCTACAACTGCGGAGGCTGTTGATATTGCAACATCTGCAATCAATGCATTTCAGCTCAAGGGGCAGGATTCGGTAAAAATGTACGATATGCTATTCAAGGTAGTAAAATACGGTAAAACCAACATTTCTGAGTTTGCACAGGGCTTTGGGTCAGTTGCTGGGGTAGTTGCGTCTGCTGATATCAAACTGGATGAGTACTCTGCAGCAGTTGCAGCAATGACAACAACTGGGGTTAAAGCTAATATTGCCCATACACAGATGAAAGCCGTTATTGCGGGATTGTCACGGGCTACTGATGACCAGGTGGAAATCTTTAATAAACTCGGCGCAAAATCTTTCAAGGATTTGATTGCAAAATCAGGTGGTATGGTTAATGCTCTGGGTAAAATTAAGACTGCTGTAGGCGGAAATGAAGCGAAAATTATTTCACTTGTGGGCTCTGTTGAGGCCTATAACGCGGTTATGTCCTTGACCGGTGCAACTAATGCGGTTTATTTGCAGACTCTTGATGATATGAGAAACGGTGCGGATTCTTTGACTGAAGCTTATGCAAAGCAAACAGCCGGATTTAATATGCAGCTCAAGATTATCGGCAATCAGTTCCAAGCTCTTGGAATCAAATTTGGTACAGGCTTGCTTCCTGTACTAAAAAGCGCCGGTAATGTTCTTAAAGGTATTATTGGTTTTCTGGATAGAATGCCGGACGGGTTTACAAACTTTGCAGCTATAGCAGTAGCAGGTACAGGAGCAGCCCTTGTGGGATTGAGCGGAATGTCTTTTGCTGTATCCGGTGCTATCAAAGGGTTTAATAATTTACTTTGGGTAATAAGACAGGCAGATATCCTAATGTGGGGCTGGTCAGGAAGAATAACCGCAGGTATTGGAAATATACAGGCAGGGATATTTAAATCAATTCCGGCAATCCAAAAAATGGGTGTTGTTATGAAAGGTTTCAATCTTTTATGTGCAGCAAACCCTATCGGCTTGATTGTTGCGGGGGTTGCGGTTGCAGCCTTTGTTGTAATGAAATACTGGAAACCTATAACCGCATTCTTCAGGGGATTTTTTGCCGGATTAAAAGAAGGCTTAGCACCGATTGCACCGTATTTTAAACAGATTGGCGGAGTGGTTAAACCTGTTGTAGATTGGCTGAAAAGGCTTGTCAGCCCGATTAATACAGCAGGTAAGGCTAGCGAGGATTTTGGACATAAAATCGGAAAAGCTATCGGGGATGCGGTTGTCTGGTGCACCAAGTTAATCGGAAAGATGAAAGATATTGTAACTCTTGGCGGTCGTATAAAGTTTGGTAAAAATAAAGATGTCACGGTTCCCCCTTTTACAACAGGCGGAGTAGATGGAGTTAAAACCTCCCAATCTCATTTACCCCTTGATGGTTCGCATGCTCAAGGTTTAGCACGTGTTCCGTTTGATGGGTATATTGCAGAAACCCATAAAGACGAATCAATTTTAAGTGCACCTGAAGCTAGAGAGTGGCGAAATTACAAAGCTGCCGGAAGTTCACCCCAGCCAATTATACTTAATTACAACCCTACAATTGAGGGCGGTGCGGGATTGGATGAAGCAAAGATACTTGCGATACTCAAATCTCATTCACGGGAACTTGTACAGATACTGGAAGGCGTCGTAAGACGCAGAGAGGCAAGAAGTTATGCGTAATCCGCTGGTAGTTCTACAGCAGAGGGAAACCTGTAGAATTAAAACTAGCTTGAAGTATTACAAATGTTTCCCGACCAAAGGTTAAAAAAATGGCTAACAAATACTTTGAGGCAAAACTAAATAATAACGAAGTCACCGACACCCTTAAACGGTACGCCAAAGAGATTGGCGACCTAAAACCGGCATTGAGGATTTCCCGTAGAATGATACTTAATGCAATTGATGAAAACTTTGAAACAGAAGGTAGTTCAAGTGGCAAAAGGTTCAAGGACTGGTCTGAGGGGTATAAGGCGTGGAGAAAGAAGAAAGGGCGCACGGATAGTAAGATTTTGCATTATGACGGAAACTTGCGAAAGAGCATGACAAGCAAAATTACGCGTGAAGAGCTGATTGTGGGTACACCTATGGAATACGCGGCAGCACATAACTTTGGTTATGCACCAAGAAACCTGCCACAGAGAGAATTTATGCGGATTTCAGAAGAATTTAAAAACGAACTCCTCGGCGAGATTGCATACGATTTGGCTGTGCGGATTGCAAGCAGAACTAAGGGGTAAATACATTAGGCCGGTAGGTTCAACAACAAGCCCATCGTCTACGTGCGTAACCCGCCTGATGTAAAAGGGGTAATTAATAGTATATTAATATATTATTATTTAGCAATTCTTCCCCACCAGCGCACCTCGCCAATGATTTTGAAAGTGTCTGAATCTTGCTTAAGGTCAATTTCTCTTGTTTTGTATTTCGGGTTATCGGAAATAAGTCCGACAATATCTCTGGCAATTTTTTGAAGCCTTTTAATCATAATCTGTCCGTCAAGATTTATACAGTATATTACTCCGTCCTGAATATCTGTTTTAGATTTGTCTACAAGTACGCTGTCACCACCGTATATAGTGCTTTCCATTGAATCACCGCGGGCAAAAATTATTTCTGATGTTTTAGGATTAATTTTTAAATCATCAATAAATTTTTTACTTACACTGTATGTCGCGGTTTGTTCCTCATTATAGACAGTAACACCAAACCCGCAGGAAGCTTCAACTTCCCCACGCACAGGAAGATTATAACAAAAACATTTTTGTTCTCCAGAAGCAATACTTTCTAAAACATTGTATCTAGATAATAGCATTTCTCCGTCGCCAGTTAGAAGCCAGTTAGTATTAATGCCATATAATCTTATAATATTATATAGCATTTCTGATGGCATGCTTCTCTCGTCATTTTCATAGTTCCAATATGCTTTGAGTGAAATACCTAGTTTTTTCGCGAAGGTATCTTGACTATCTCCCATAAACTCTCGTAGTTGCTTAAGTCTAGAGCCAATTCTAATAATATTATTGTCTTGAAAATAACTTTTATTAATGTTTAATTTTTCACAAATCAGTGTTAGATTTTCCTTACTTGGAAGATTTACCCCTTTTTCCCAAAACGATATAGTTTTTTGCGTTGAGTTGAGCAAAGAAGCTAGCTCCGCTTGTGATAGCCCTTTTTCCTGTCTTAATTTTTTTAATTGATTTGCAATATTCATAGGTACAATTGTGCTTGACTTATTACCTTTTGTATGTAATAATTATTACATAAATTAAAAACGCAAACGGTTCAGAACTTTGGTCGGTGCTTAACCGTTTGCCACAAAATAAAATTCTGCATGGCTATTATGACATGATATTCAAGCTTTTACAAGCAAATTGTTACAATCGCCTCAGAATTTAGAAAAATGAGGTGAAACAAGGAATGATATCTAACAATTTAAGTTTTAATGATGCATATTTATTTTTAGATATTGTTTCACTTTTTTTGTGTGCTGGCGGTGCTTTGCGCTGTCAGCACACATTTCTTTAACTAAGAGGTAGAGATTTGGCTAAGGCAGTTAAATACATATCAATAAAACAGCTTGCGGAACTGAGCGGAAAGAGTAAGATGACTCTTGTTCGCTGGTGTCAATCCGGCAAAGTTCAATACCGTACAGTAGACGGTAACGGCGGAACCCGTTACGAAATCCTTGTCAGCTCTCTTGATAAAAAGTTTCAAGATATAATTTCCTTAAATAGTGTATCCGGCAGCACAAGTAACACGCACACTAATACTCCTAGTTCTGCTGCCGGTTTTTCTTTATTATCTAAGACAGATGAAAAAGATTTAAATCTCCAAAACATGTCTGTAGAGAGTTTGCCAGCTTTTAGCCCTTTTACAACAGGCGGAGTAGATGGTCAGTCAAGCCTTTTACACTTCACTTCCAAGCCTGTAGGTGTACTTGCCAGTTTGAAAGTCGGTTGTAAAGCTTCATTTACCCCGCTGACGGTGGAGCAGGAGCAAACTCTCTCTCTTTTTAAACTAAACGACATGGTTGAGATTGCGGAAATTATTCCGCCTGAAGAGAAGAAAAAAGCGCTTACAAAAGTTGATTTACTGCTGTTGTGGCAGGAATTCAGAAAGAATTACAAAGGGAATAAAACCCGCGCAGACAAAGATTTTGTAGAACTATATAACAGCGGACATGTTGCTGTAAATATTTTTAACAAACTCGGCACAATTGGCTTAAGTACATTGCGCAGATACGAAAAACTCTACAAAGAAAGCCGTTTTGATTACAAGGTATTAATCCCTAATTATAACTATGGGTGTGAAAGCAGGCTTCAATCCTCGCTTACACCGATTGAAAAATATCTGCTTGTGAAATACATGCTTCACCAGAACTGTTATGCTCTTGGACGTGCATACCAGCTTATCGGACTGGAATTAAACAATATGGGCGAATTTCAGCACTCATACAGTGCATACCGCCGTGTCTGGGAATATATTACAAGAAATTATTATGCGCAGGTTGTTTATGCAAGAGAAGGATTAAAAGCTTGCAGGGATAAAGCATTACCGTATATTATCCGTAAAAAAGATGTGCTTAATTTTGGTGATGAGATTATCGGTGACGGTCATACACTTGACTTTATGGTACAAAATCCGTTTAACGGCAAGCCTTGCAGAGCAACACTTATCGGCTTCTTAGACAGTGCTAGCGGGGATTTGGTCGGATATGACATTATGCTTACGGAAAACACACAGGCTATAGCTTCAGCTCTCCGTAATTCTATTATATATATGGGAAAATACCCCAAAGTCGTACATCTTGATAACGGTAAGGCTTTCAGGGGTAAATTCTTTACAGCAGACGGAAGTCTTGCAAGTACTTCAATGCAGGGAATTTATAAAAAGATGGGGATTGAAACCCTATTTTCCCGTGCTTACAACGGCAGAGCCAAAACTATTGAGAGATTTTTCAAAGAGTTTACAGAATCAGAAGCCAAAACCTGGAGCACATATATTGGCAACAATATTGACAGCAAACCTGCACATACCAGACGTAATGAAAAATTCCACAAAAAACTGGCTGGAGATTATGTTCCTACAATTGCTGAGGTTAAAGCAGGTATTGATTACTGGCTTGATAATGTTTACCGTAAAAGATTTAGCAAAACTGATGACGGTTTGACCATTGCAGAATATGTCGAACAGGAACGCGGCGAAGGTGTCGATATTAATGAACTGGATGATTTAATGATGGCGGAAGAAAAACGCAAAATCCAACGCAACGGTGTTAAGCTCTTTGATACTTATTATTGGAGCGAGAAATTATTCAATCTCAATGCATATTGTATTATCAAATACAGCTTCTTTGACCTGTCTTTTGTCAAGGTTTACAGCCTTAAAGGTCAATTTATATGTAAAGCTGAAAGAATGCAGGAATTTCATCCGCTGGCAAAATATTCTGATAATCCAAAGGATTACGAAGAATACAAATACCAGTCCCGTCTTATAGCAAGGGTTGAAAAGAATGTTACCGGCCCTATGAACAAGATTCTAAAACAGATGTATCTGCCTGCTGTGCAGCATAGTTACAAAAAGATTGAAGAGACTGGATTACAAACTGCTCCACCGGTACTTGAGGATAAAAATATATTGAGCCCCAAAAATATTATTGACATTGAGCCGGTTGTAGATGATGATTATCAGCTTGATACAGAGCTTTTTGCCGGATTATTGGCAGAAAGACAGGCTGAGATGTAGAGATAAAAATGGAGGGAATAATGACGGAAGAAAGACAACAAAATCAACAATTACTGGAAAGTTTAAGAAAAATTATCTCTGATGAGAAAATTTCTCAAAAAGAATTAGCCAAAAAACTGGATTACTCACAATCATCGGTTAATACCTATCTTAATGAAAAATATGACGGCAATCTTGATGAGTTTGAAACAGTTTTAGCAAGATTTTTAGAACAATTCAAAAACAAAAAAGCCTACAAGCGTGTTTCTTTAGAATTTGTTCAAACATCCGTAGCAGCAAAATTCTTAAATATTGCACAAATTTGTCAGCTCAACTCTGAAATTGGGCTTTGTGTGGGCGCTTCCGGATTAGGAAAAACTACTGCAATAAAGAATTATGCAAATACTCATTCCGGTGTAATAGTTATTGACCCGGATGAAAATATTACAATAAGAACCCTTTTGAGGTTGATTGGCAAACAGCTACGCTTAAGAATGACTAACAATATTTCTTGTCAGGAATTTACAGAAAAACTCGTAGACAGACTTAAAGACAGTGAATATCTGATTATTATTGACGAAGCTGAAAACATTGACAGCTCTTGCTTTAGAACCTTGAGAAAAATCCACGACCACTGTGATTTTACCTGCGGATTATTATTTGTAGGCACAGAAAGACTGGCTTCCAATCTTGCAAGAATGCAGGGCGAGTTTTCCTATGTAACAAACAGGCTCGCGTACATAGAAAATCTGGATAAATTAACACTTGAAGACTCTCAAAAACTTGTTTCACAGATTTTTCAGGATTGCACCCCGGAACTTCATGCAATTTTTTACAAGCTCTGTAAACAAAATGCCCGTCTTTTGTTCAATCTTTTGAAGCGTACCTACGATATATTTATCTCTTCAAAAGGCGATTTAAACGCAAAAATGATTGAAAAAGCTTACAAAAGAATTGCATTATGAGGTGAAAAATGAGTACAGCAGCACAACGACAAAAAATCGGCTATATGCGTAAGCTTCTGGGGCTGGATGATGATACTTACAGAGAAATGTTGTTTGAGTATAACGGAGCCGAATCCAGTAAAGATTTATCAGTATATGATGCAAATATTTTGCTTAACAAATTGCGTAATAATGCCAAAGAAATCGGGGTTTTTAACCCGAAAGCTTCTACAACAATGAAGCAGTACAAATACAATAATCTCGGCTGGCGCAGCAATAGGGCAACACCGGCACAGCTCAGAAAAATTGAAGCTATGTGGTTTGATGTTTCCTATGCCAGGGATGATGAAGCTAGGCAAAAAGGCTTAAATACAATGGTAAAAAGAATTACAGGCAAAGAAAACCTGAAATTCATTACCGCAAACGATGTAAAAAAAGTTATCAAAGCTATAGAAGAAATGCAGAAAGGGAGATAGTTATGACTCAAAGAAATACAGAGCCCTCATTTAAAATCGAAAATACAAAAGTTGATTCAAAAAACAGGATAGAAAAGCTTTACGCAGAATCTGTGAGCAGAAGGGCTTATTTGGTTGATTATTACGCAAAAGCGCTTTTCTACAATCCGGAAATAATAGGGCAGATAACAAGCCATATTGCTGCAGAAATCGGCTATCAAAAGGCGGTTAAAGACTTATCAAACTGCGTTTTACAGCTTGTAGGTTAAGGGGTAAATAAACAGGTAAGAAAGGTGAATGGTTAAAAAAATGGGTAGAACAAAAAAAGAAAGTATTTACAAAAATTGGCACGAGGTGGATTGTGCTATCAGAAAATTGGGGAATCTGGAGATTGAAAAATCTAGAATAGAAGGCTTACAGACCCTTGAAATGAACAATATCAAGGAAAAGTATACCGCAGAATCAGAAGAAATCATATCAGAACAGAAAAGAATTTCTGCTGAAATTACACGCTTTTGTGAACAGAATAAGGATTCATTCCTCAATAAACGCAGCAAGACTCTAAACTATGGCACAGTAGCTTACAGAGTGTCTTCCAGTGTAAAACTTGAAAATAATGCTGATGTGGTAATTAAATCAATCGAAGCGGCTAATCTTGATTTCTGCCTTAAGATTGACAAAAAAATTGACAAAGACAAACTCCGTGAACTGGATGCAGCGACACTTTCCAAAATCGGAGCACAAATTGTTACAAAAGACAGCTTAACTATTACTCCTGATGTTGCGCGTATTGCAGCAGGAGTAGGAGAAGACTAAAAAGACCGAAACAAGCTGCAACTCCCTCCGCAGCTTGTCTTAACGTTATGCGTTAACTGATGAGGTCAATACGCGTCAGCCGCGAATATAACATCAGCCGGTGTAAAGCCGGAAGGGATACGAACAATTAAATGAGGTAAAAAATGATTAATTTTACGGAAACAGACATTGAAGAAATCCAGGTAGGACGTCTTAAAATCAAAACATCTGATTTAACCGTAGATGATATGCCTACACAGACTATGAAGGATATCTTTGAGCTTTGCGGTAGCGAAACCGCAATCAAACTGCTGGTATACATGCAGGGTAATATTATTCAGGTCCCGGCACGTCCCTGGATGAATATACAAATCCAGTATATTAGAGAAAAATATGACTATTCTGCGCGCTCAATTAAAGATATCGCAAGAACTATAGGAGTAAGCGAGAAGTTTGTCAGAGAAGTCCTGAAAACAAAAATCAAAGTCAAAAATGTACCTGTTGAAGGACAGCGAACACTTGATGATGAGTTCAAACGTCTTGCGGAAGAAAGGCAGGATAGTGCGAGCAACCAAAAAGCGGAAGAAGGTGAGTCTGATGACATCTAAATGGTGCAGAATATGCGGAAGGATGGTTACAACCAATACTATCCCTAAATATTGCGCGTGGTGCGGTACAAGCTTAGCCCGGGAGCCTGTTTTACCGGAGTACAAAACCTGGGAAGAACAGTCAAAATTAATTGCTAAACTCCGCGCAAATATGTTACCTAAGCCGGTTTCAATACAAATGAAATTGTTTTAAGATATGGAGGTTAAAATGGATAATTTATGCGACAATTTGATTGTTTTATTCTTGTGCCTGTTATTTGCAATCTGCATGTTTATGGGAAATACGAGATTAAATGAATTAAGACAAACAATATGTCTGAACTCAACTGAAACCCCGCAAGCCTACAATGCTTGTATGGAACTGGATTTGGATGATATGAAATCAAGATTGATTCTAGATGAGGGGTTACTATGAGTAATTTTGAATGTGAAGCCTGTGGTGCAATTTATCTGGATGCCCCAGATGGATATGTGTGTGATAAGGTCAAAACTACAGCAGAGGTTATAAATAACTTGAAAGATAAAAATCAAGCTTTGAAAAAAATTATTGCTCAACAAAATAAATACTCTAATATCATTGACGAAATAGAAAATTTGATTGAATACAAGTGCAATATTTGTAGAAGTGATGGAGAGCTAATACCCTGCGATTACTGCTTTAAAATGCAAGTTTTAAATATTATTCATAAGGAGATGAAAGAATAATGGAAATAATGACTCAAGCCCACCGAGCAGGCAAAACAATCCTTTTAATTATGAAAGCTGCAATGAAAGGTACTACAATAGTATGCCATTCGCAATCCGATGTTTGCAATCTTTTACATCAAGCTAAACAACTTGGGGTAAAAATAAATAAGCCAATTACAATACAAGAATTTATAAAAAACAATCAAGGCAAATAACTTAGCTTCTTAGAATATTCATACAAAATTTATCAAAAAAATGTCTGGAAAGAATTGTTTTTCTGGACATTTTTGTTATTCTGCTCAAATCAGCCTAAAACCCGCTAATAACTAACACTATGACCTTATTTTAACCTCTTTAAAATGTTACACCTTTGCCGACCTTTTTGTTACACCTTGTGCTCAAAAAAATGTTACACCTTGTGTTAAAAGGTGTAACATTTTTATCTATTCAAAACAGGCTAAAACCCCAGTATTAATACGGAATTAATAGATTTTTAATAGAAAATTAAAAAGGTGTAACAAAAATATCAAAAAAGTATCAAACCGTCAAACCTCAACCCGCCTATATTACAACCATAATCAACCATACAGCCTTTTTACTTTTTGGGAAGTTGTTGATACTAATTTGATACTTTTTAACTTTTTCTCAAACCTCTTTTTTACCCCTCAAACCCAATCCCCAACAGCACTCCCCACCCCTCTCACTTTTTCTCAAACTACCAAATAAAACACATGGAGGTTAGTATGCTGAGTATAAATACTAACCTTGGTGCT
>ULUO01072346.1_pt1 | contig 42314 bp, 40 predicted proteins | sample 1958611 | NCBI WGS metagenome assembly ULUO01 (sample SAMEA4835762, study PRJEB28245) | human gut metagenome | biome: gut microbiome; material: fecal sample | place: Denmark | collected 2008
CTGCCGAGCCGGTTATGTAGTCCAGCACGAGCGCAAACAGCCAAATAACGACTACCCAGCCGACCCAGCCGAACAACGCCGTTCCGAAGGCTCCGATTGCTGCGAAAAATGCTTTGATTTCGAGTGCAGTTTCAGGTGCGTTCATATTGTTTTGTCCTCCGTATTATTTAAGCAGTTTATTCCAAGTCCATTCACCGACGATGCCGTCGGGATTTTTTGCGCCACGGTTCTTCTGATAGCGCTTGACTGCCACTTCGGTGTTGCTGCCAAAAGAGCCGTCAACGGATATGCGTGCTTTACCGTCGATGTTTACATATCCGAGGCAGTATAACATACGCTGCAGAGCCTTTACTGCAGCGCCCTTACTGCCTTTGCTAAGGATAGGTAGTTCTACTTTCACGGTTTTTGCCTCCTTCTTGGTAGTCGTCTTAGTGGTCGTATCCGCATCATAGCGGGGATGGCCGTAGCCAATTATGGCGTAATAGCTGCGGCTATAGGTGCGCAGACTTACCTTGTTGCCGCTGTTGCCCTCGACCGTCCGGATCGTCGTAGCCGTCAGGCCGACGACAATGCCGGTATGATCCGCCGTGCTGCTATCGTTTGTGTACTTGAAGAATATCTGGTCGCCGAGCTGGGGATTCATATCCAGGCGACCTGCAGCTTTGTAGTACTTAAGAGAAAAGCCGCACCCGGCCCCCAGATTTCCGGACTGGCACTGGATATACTCGGCTTTCTTCTTGTTTTCATCACAAGTTTTCCAAAAGCACCAATCGACCAACGGATCGCACCACGGTTGTCCCTGCTTATTGCCGTTATAATAACCGGCTTTAAACAGATCCCTGGCGTACTTTGTGAAGTTTGCGCTGCCGGCGTTCTCGGTCATCGAATCGAGGTTATTATTACTGGCCTTTTCGGGATACCCCACCTCGGCAAGGGCAGTCTCGATAAGCCGTTTTACAGTACAGGCCATGTTTTCACTCCTCGTCGTAGATAATTTCAAGCCCGTAAGCCTCAGCCACAGCGTGCTCAAGCTTGCAGCCACGGGCGTTCTCCCAGCCCTTGCAGAAATACGCAGCATGACAAAGGCTCATGTTTGTCAGAGATTTTGCCAAGAAGCAAAGCGGTCGATTGACAACGCCACGCTCCGTCATGGACTTATCGCTGTACCATTCATCGGTGAACAGAGTGTTCACGATTTCATATCCCTTTTCTTTCAGGGCTGCAATGGCTTTTTCTCTGGTAGCAACAATTTCCTCGTCGGTCTTTCCGGCCATCGGCTGAGATAACATTGCTTTCTTAATCATTGAAATTCCTCCTAAGTTTTTAAATTGAGCATCTTCTATAGGGCAAGCTTTCTTTTAAAGGGAGACTTGATCCTGTTAACAAGTAACCTATTGATTTGCTTGCCCTATTTAATGGCGGTTGTAAATTTTCAAGGATGGCTATTCTTTTTTAGGGGCAGTGCTGTCCATCTAAACTGAGCCGCCGCAGTTTCATCATAAAAAGATAACTTCATATCAAAAGCCACTGGCATTGTACCTCATGTCGGCACATGCACGGGGCAGTTGATGTTATGCCCAATCATCTTCGCATTTCTTCACAGAACTCCACCTCTCGTTTAGTGGTAAGCCGGTAAGGACGTTTCTGACCCTACCAACAGAAAATCAACTTATGTGTCGAGAAAATATACTTAACGATTGCTAAATATACTTTCTTCGCTGGCTAAGTATATTTTCTCAGTTGTTTGGAAAAACCGAACAGTTGATAATTAGTGCAATTTTTGCCCTTGTTTTTGCACTACATTTGAAAAGTTGCCGTTATCGGCAAAAAGTCGGTGGGAAAAGTTGCGTTATTCGCCTTAATCTTGCCGTTATTCGTTTTGAGTGGAGTTAAAGCGAATTATGCGCTAAAGTTTTCTTATGCTTCTTCCCACTCCAACTGTCACCCGTTGGCGGTGTTATTACCCAATTATGTATGCTGGGTTTTACTCTGTAATCTCCACATACAGCCCCACCAGCTCCGCCAGCGGGTTGTAGACGGGGTTCACGGTGTCTCGGTTGCATCGGTAGATCACATAGTCCTGGATGTAATATTTCCCGGACTCCAGCGCCATATTGCCGCTGTATGGTATGGGGTCATACTTCGTGCCGTCGTGGGTTTCGTTGATGACTTCCCACAGGCTGGCGGCATTTTCGGGTTCCCATGTGGCAATGGCTGTATGTGCCTGTACGCAGCGCCACAGCTTACCGCCGTGCTGCACCTTGTAGCCTGCTGTATAGGCGGTATCTGTTGCCCATTCCGGATAAAACTCCCTCATCCGCAATGCGGTGTTATCGTCCACTGTCAGGCTGTTGATCTGCTGGGTGATCAGCATGGCGTTGACTTCTTCCGCCGTCAGTGGGCGTGTACGCTCGGCAGTCTGTCGCGCGTTAAACTCCGCAATTTCTCCTGCGGTCATATCTCTCATTTTTCCGTTCTCACAAATTTTCATTTTCTCACCCCCCACAATCTCACCCGTACACCAGCAGGGAATAGTACTTCGGTATTATTTGTATAGACCTGAAAGATTGACATATTCGTGCTAAATCCTGACGATGCATCCGCCGTGTTGCCACCAGACGAGCTAATATATTGCACTTTTAAAGGATGATCCATGTCTAATACGTCTTGGGCGTCATAGTTCGCAATGGGGTATAGGAAGAATCCAATGGCTTGATTCTTGGTAATGAGCATGTTGGTGAAAGTCATACCTCCACCATAACCGATCCCTCGTGCATAAAATGATTTTGCTGTATTTCTTTCGTGCGCAGGAATGTAAATATATGCGGCCCACGACTTTATGGAAAAAGGATTTCCATCCGAGTCTTGTGTGATCGAAATCATAGTAGTTTCTCCTGCCGTTGTGACATCCGCAATCAATTCCAGCGTTCGGCCACTACCACCACTCGGAATCTCCACGCTGACCGGAGCAGAGCCGTCATAGCTCCCGGTCACAGCTCCTGTAAAGGTCAAGGCGTTGGGGTTTGCAAACTTTTCCTGCGCCATCTTCTCGGCAAACTCCGTCTCGGTGCCGGTGTAACCGCCATCTTGCGCGTACTGATAGGCGGATTTGCCATCTGCTCCCGCTGGGCCTTGTGCGCCTGTGGCCCCGGTTGGGCCTTGTGGGCCTGTATCGCCGGTGTCACCCTTTAGTCCTTGCGGACCTGCTGCACCGTCAGCACCTGCCGGACCTCGTTCTCCCTGCGGGCCTTGTACACCCTGAATGCCCTGCGGTCCAGTATCGCCCTTAAGGTCAGATTCGGCTATTAGATTGACCCATGTCTTGCCATCATCTGTGCTGTACTGGATGTACCCACCATCAACACGCATTGCGATTGATGCACTGCCGAGACCACTGACTTTTGCAAGCGCTTCTTGAAGCTTGGTGAACTCATTTGTGGACTCAACCTCGTCATCCGAATACAAGACATTCTCCACAATTAAAGCAAACCTCGGTGAGGTAATCTGCTTCCCGTCGGCATCTGCAAGCGTGACCTCGCACTCAACGATGCCTACAGCTGCAACAGTCTGCGAAGTGAAGATATACTCAACAGCGTTTCCGTTAATGGTGCAACTGTTAAAAAGGATAGTGCCGTCAGGCTTCTTAGCTCTGAACACGGCAGTGCATCCATCCGAGATGTGATAGGCGCTTCCGTAATTCGAGAAAGTGAAAATCAGCTTACGAGCCGTGTCGCCTTTTTTTACATTGATGTAAGCCTGTGTCATAGGCTCTCTTATATCCAGGGACAAGCAGTGTATGAACATATTCATAAGCAGTCCTCCTTGTTATCACGATGCAAGCATAACAAAAACGGCCTTTGGGTTTCTATCCCGAAGGCCGTTCTGCTTGTTTACCAAGGAGCTCGGTTATTGATTTGTGTCTCGCTTATGCCATTTGCAAGTGCAAGTGCGGTCTTTTGCGAGCTGGATATGCTCAAGGAGTCGATATAACTGAGCTTCTTATCCATTGCGGAGTAGGCATCGTTTTTACCGTCTCCGTTGTAATCCTCGCCGTGGATATCGTTGATGGTACTCCATGCATCGAAGTACATGTCCTTGGAGATACCGACGCCGGCGCAATACTCGTTATACTTTCTGACGGCGGGCATCGATATGTCCTTGTACTTCTCGTCACCGGCTTTGAATTTCCACAGGTTGACGGTGTCGGTCGCCTCATCGCTGTCCTTGCCGCCGTACCGCTGGAGCATCGAGATTGCCTGCGCTGCGTTTATCGATGCAGGCTCATCATCAGTGCCATTGAACAGGTCACCGATGATTGAGGTTGCCTCAGACCTCGCTGTCTTTTCCTCCACACCGTTTGCGGTAAGCTCGGACATTGCAGAGTTGAACGCTGCGGCGTCGTTAGCCATGATAGCACCCTTGAGGGCTTCATACTTGCCGCTGCCGGTCTCCCACTGCTTGACGAGCCAGTATGCCTCGTCGTTGTCCTCGGCCTCTCCGGCCTTTATAAGCTCGTCGATAGCTTCGGTCTCGGTGAGAGCGCCGCCGAGATATGCATGCTTGATGCTGCCGGCAGTGCCCGGGTCATATGTCTTGACTTTCAGGCTCGGCGCCAGTCCTCCGACGATGTTATTCCACGCGCCGATAATCTCTCTCGTTACTGCGGCCATAGGCAGACCTGTTATACCGGAAACAGCCTGCAGGAGCTTGTATGCGCCGCCGTACCATTCGTAGTTTGTGTCCTCACCCATAATTTTGTCATGGAAGATTTCACTTGACTTCACAAGATAGTCCCTCCACTGGAAGATAACACTTCGCGGCTCGGTGCCGTAGGTATCAACGCCCCATGTTTCAAGCAGAGACTTTACCAGCTCGTAGAAGTCGCGCAGTATAGGCAGCTTATTAAACGGCATAAGCTCGTCAACAAGGTTGCCTCCGAAGGCTTCAAGCCACTTCTCAATGAAGGTCTGATAATCGTCGTCGTCGCGCCATGCGTCCGCAACAGCCTGTATTGCTGCAAGGAGAACAGCGCCAACAGCGTACACATAAGCGGTGCGGCCTATGTTCCTGCCGTTCAGCTTCCATGCCTGCTGTCTGTTAAGGCCGCGCTGCAAATCGAGACGGTACTTATAGTAGGCGTCCAGCAGCATACTTGCAGTTGTAGTGGGCTCTGACATGAATGAGCCGAGTAAGCGTGCCCACGCGCCTTTACTTCTAAGCCATTCATTTTTTGTCAGCACACTGTCTACAACCTGTGTTTTGTAGATAACATCTTCAAAGAGCTTTGTAACCTGAGCATAGTATTCCTCGGTAGTCGGCCTGCCGTAGTCTCGCATGACCCGATCTTTACAAGCGCTCCAAATAGCAGCCCATGTTATAAGGTCCGCCTTTTCAGCTCCCCACATGCCGATGTCGCCTATCTTATCTAAGGCATTATCGTTATGCTTGATAATGTCGGTAAGTCCGCGGCTTATATTGATGTCATAGAAACCAAGAGACTTCCACACTGCAATACCGGAATACTTGTGCATTTCCTCTATGTTCTTCTTTATAGCTGACGGGGAAAGACGCAGGCCCTTAATGATGTTCTTATAATCTACAAGCAAGCCGGCGCGGGTTATTGCAATAGGCTGCTGCAAAACAACGCGGACGTTATATGCAACCTGCGCCATATTGTACTTGTGCATAGCGTTTAAGCCCTGCATGTCGGTTGGTATACCCTGTGTCTCTGTGCCGTTGAAAGCCTTGATTATGCCGATCACAAAGTTTTCAGCATAGCCCTTGCGTCCGCTGCCCGGTCTGCTTTCCTCCGGTACGCCGTAAACTCTCGCCATCTGTTCACGCACGCTGCCGAGTATAGTCTTGCTGCCGTCCTCATTCTTTTCTACCTGCTGATAATTAAACCATTTAAGGCTGTCAAGAATGGGAAGTGCAAAGGCGTTATACTGTGCCATGCTCGACATGTGATTTGCGAATACGTCGAAGATGCTGTAAAGGACAATGCGGTTATTAGCGCCTTCCTTTCTGCTCTTTGTGAAGCTCATGTTCAGCAGCGCATACAAGCTTGCGGCGCTGGGATGCTCGTCTGCTGTTGCTTCAAGATGACGTCCATCAGAATTTATCGGGTAATACTCCGGATTAGTGAACAATTCTTCTCCGAAGCGGGCCACAGAAACATAGTTGCCCCATTCAGCGCCCTGAGTTGACATGAATTTCTGCAGCTTGTCTGCTACTTCCATCTGACGGGGAGTCAGCGCTTTAATCATGGTAGAAATATCTCCGGGTGTAAGCGCATGGCCTACGTCGGATATTTTCTCCTTGCCATTCTTATAGGTGGCTACTCTGATACCTTCGCCAAGAATATGTTCCAGTGAGTCCTTCTGCTTGCTCAGCTCGTAGAAGCCCATCAGATAGGAGACAGGGATTTTAACAGTATCCTCGCCAAGAACAAAGGTCTTTGTTTCCTTCTCCCATGCCTTAACTTCTGCATCAGTATAGGTTTTATCGGAAAACTCTTTGATCTTTACAGTGTTAAACGCAAGTGTCGCCTGTCCACGCCTGAACTCATCATAGATCGCTTCGCCGCCCTTGCCGAAACGCTCAAAGGCGTATGCCGGTCTCATTTGCTGCCACATAAGGAACTCAGACACAGCACCAGTGTTGGTCGCATTGCCTATCTTACTCATAAACTCAATGCTGTTGTCTCCGCCCTCATAGACGTGCTGGAACATAGCGTTCTGATGGTAAGCGTTCATATGTATTATGAGCTTCTTTACAACGCGCACGAGCTTTGAAAGTGTTTTTAATTCCTCAGCAGTCATGCGGTTTATTACAAACTCGCCCGCCTTGCTTTCCGCAAGCGCCTGTGCGCTGTCGATAAGATTCTGCATTTCGTCCATGAAGCCTTCCGGCAGGTCGTTATAACCTGAGTACAAGCCACGAACATCAATGTTCTGCTTAATTGCGCCCTTTAGCTTGTTGAGCTGAGTAATAAACTCCTTGTCGGCCTTTGTTGCTTCCCCGCCTCTAAGCCGCTGCTTACTGGTGAAGTCAATGCTTGTCAGGAAGGGAATAACGCTGTTCTTCAAAGCGTCCGGCACATGCTGATAGGCGTTTTTGTTGTTCGGATGCAGTATCCACTGTGTAAGGGAATCAGTATCAGCCTTTATCCTGTCGCGGTATTTCTTAATATCCGCTGCATTTTTGCGTCTGTCGCGGTAACGCTTCAAAAGCTCCTGACCATGTTCGCGCTCTGCCTTCTCAATTACCCTGCGTGACCGCTGCAGCACACGCTTGAGCACTTCCTTTTTCTCAACATCAAGTACCTCAGAGCTGGCTCTCTTTATCTGATCGTCAAGTATCTTCATGCGGTTGAGCGTCTTTTGTGCTTCCGCACGGTCGACATTTGCGCCGAACTGCTGCTCTTTGTACTTGCGGCCTTCCTCGGATCGTTTCTGCTCAAGCTCGTTGAGGTTATCCAGTCGCCGCTTGAAGATGTTCAGTGCGTCCCGCTCGCCGTCGGTGAGACCTTCGACATTGACCTCGCTTGCCGCAATCGAAAGCACCTCACGGTCCGTAAGCGGGGAAGTGCGCTGCTGGTACTGTGTGCCCTCCAGTTCCGGTTTATGAACTGTATCATAAAGCTCACGGTAATAGTCCAGTTTATCTTCAATCTTCTGCACTTTGAAGGCATTTAAGAAGTTCGGATTATTCCAGTTGAGCTTATTGCGTTTATATCCGGGGAGCTTCTTTATTTCTTCGGAATAGTCGACTTTTGCCGGGAGAGTAGAGAGGTCGACTTCTACATCAGGTTTCCAATTTCCTTTTTCATCTTTCGAGAAACCGTATTCTTCAAGGTCAATGTCTTTCCCGCTTTGACGTTGCCTGTAGGTGTAACCATTATCGGCGAGAATTCTACGAACTTCGTTATCGTCAAGAATACGAGTTATCTTGATTGCACCGGAGATATACCACGGAGAAGAATTAGGATTTGCATTGGTCCTATATTTATAGAAGCCATCGCGTGGAATGTAAGGAACACCAGCCTGAGTGTGTGAATACGTTCCTTTTTGAGAAGTGCCATACTCAAACGCTTCAAGCTGATAATCTACATCAGCCGCAAACTCACACTCACAGAAAACATAATCATCATGCTGCAAACCATAAAGGATTTTATCGTCCTTGCTTCGAGGGTCAGCAGGGTTTTCGACATTCATCTGATTCGCTTCGGGCATTTGTCCTAAGTGCCAACCGGGTCTCCATGCAAGTGTACCGCTGTTATCGCTGTTAGCTTTTACTGCAATTCTGCCTTTGGTATTTGTTTTGATGCTTCCGTCTGCATTTCTCGCAATTTCTCCGGTATCAGCATCAAGCCAAACTCCAACAGGAGTACCAAACTTACCCGGATTTGCAATCTTAGTAGGATAGAGCTGCCCCGGATGGTTTTTATCAACGCGGAACACTTTGTATCCTATTTTGGTTTTTTTGGGCGCCGAGCTTGTTCTGATAGAATACTGTATCTCAGTATCGTCTATACTGTCTGAAACGCTGTAGTCCTCAAGATGATTTCTCGCCTGATACTGAACATCGCCCTCGTCGCCGATGACCTGCTCATCCTTGGGGTTGAGAATGGACATGACCTCATTGAAACGGGAGGTTTTCGCCTCAAGCTCTGCCTGCTTTGCGAAGGGGGAGGAGATAATAGCCTCCTGTGCCGCAAGGTCGCTCTTGGTCTCTGCAAGCCGGTCAGACCATACGCCTATCTTGTGCTCTATGCCCTGAATGACACCGATTATATGATTGACCATATAGGTGCTGTTCTCGGGATAGACATTGAAGCGGTAGTTCTGAGCGCCGACGACTGTGCCTATATACTCGGCCTTCTGCTTTATTACCCTCAGCTCAAAGCCTGCAAACTTGCCGACGGTGGTAAACTCTCCTTCCTTGGCCTTGGAGACTATCTCCGAAGCAAGAGCTTTGCCGGCGTCTTTCTTTTCGGAGAATTTCCGCTTGCCGACGGTCATGGAGAACTTGCCGTCGGAATAGGTGTCCACCGTTGCCTTTATATCCTGCTTGCCCTTGGCGATGGAGTCCTTGAGCGTTGCTATCCGCTGCTCGTCCTCCAGCAGCTTTGCCTTTGCGGCGGTGATACTGGAATTATAAGCACGCTTCAAATCCTGAAGCTTTGCAAGGTCGGTGCTGAGCTGCACCTGCTCCATTATCATGGGGTTGCCGGAAGCAAGAGCTTTGACCTCGGCGGCGGAAAGTGTGACCTCGCCGGTGTCCTCGGCACTGCGTCCTACATCCTCACCGTTCATGATCTGGTCAATAAAGTGCTGCTTGCGGTCGAGTATATCCCACAGTCTTGCGTCGAAGCTGCCCTCGGTGACATAGGTGTACTTCGACACCTCGTCGTTCATGTTCTTCTGCCTGAAAGCACGACCGTCACGCTGTTCAACATCGCCCGGTCTCCACGGTGCGTCAAGATGGTGAATGGCTACGATGCGCTTTTGAGCGTTCATGCCGACGCCCATCTTGCCGGTAGAGCCTATAAGCACTCTGACTTTGCCGTCATTCACATCTGCAAAGAGCTGCTTTTTCTTTGCGTCGGTGTCGGCCTCGTGGATAAAGGCGATTTCCTTTTTAGGAATACCCCTCTTGACGAGGTATGCCCGCATATCGTCGTAGAGCTGGGCGCTCTCGGTGTCGAACACATCGTCGTCGACCTCCTCGGAAACGGTCTTAGAGGTCTTGCTCTTGCCCTTCGGGGTAGCCATATCGCAGAAGATTATCTGTGTGCCCTTGATTTCGTTGCTTGCCTTGTACTCCTCGAGTACATTATCGCAGCAACGGTACAGCTTACAGCCCGGCTCATAGGGGAGTGAAGGGTCTATCATGCGCTGGGTGTAAGATACCTTGCGTCCATCGCTGGTGATTTTCAGCATGTTGTCCTCGGACGGGTCAACATTCTTTACATTGTCGGCTCTTTCTTCGAGCAACTTCATGTAGTTGCGCTGGAACTCCCCGGGCTCACAGACAATGGTTTTTACCTTGCCGCCTTTCATCTTAGGGATTTTGAGCCCCGGTACCTGCGTAAGCACATCGGAGAAACTGCGGAAAAGGAGCTGAAGCTCACTAAGATTGCGGAAGTTTGAGAAGGTCTGCTTCACTCGGAAGCCCTGCCCGCTCGGCTTTATCTCGACGGAGTTGACGACCTCGCCAAACTGCTTTGCCCATGCGTCAAAGGTCTTGAGGCCCAACTGCTCGAGCATATCCGATTGCAGATACTTCTGCATGATATACATTTCCGCCATGCTGTTCATGACCGGAGTAGCGGTGGCAAACACGATGCCACGGCCGCCGTTGAGACTTTGCAGATAGCGGACCTTTGCATACAGGTCAAATGCTCTCTGCGAACCGTTGGAATTGCTCAGACCTGAAACATTGTTCATGCGGGTGGTGTACTGCAAGTTCTTGAAGTTGTGCGCCTCGTCAACGAATAAGCTGTCTATGCCGAGCTGTTCAAAGTCTATATTGTCCTCGTCCTTGGGTTTGGATGTGAGCTCAGCTATCTTTTTTTCGAGCTGGGCTTTTTTCTTTTCCATCTCCTTGACGGTAAGACCCTTGCCGTCTCTGCTCTCGGCCTTTTCTTCGGCAATTGCGTCGATGATCTCGTCTATCTGCTGCTGGTAGAAGTCCTGAAGGTATGCAGCGGACATAGGAATTTTCTCGAACTGCTCATAGGAGAGGATAACAGCGTCATAGTCTCCGTTTGCAATACGGTTTGAGTATACCTTTCTGTTCGCCGTGGTAAAGCTCTTTTCGTCAGAAACGAGAAGTCTTGCGGCGGGGAAGTAGCTTTTAAACTCAACGCCCCACTGCGCAACAAGGGATTTAGGAACGACGAATACGGGCTTTTTGACGATGCCGAGCTCCCGAAGCTTCATAGCGGCGGCGGCCATCTCAAGCGTTTTGCCTGCGCCCACTCGATGGGCAAGCAGTGTGTTACCGCCGGAAGATATTATGCGCTGCACCGCATTTGCCTGATGCTCCCTCAAAGTGAACTCGGCGTTCAGACCGTTCACGGTCAGATTTGCGCCGTTGTACTTGGGGGTGACAAGGGCATTGAATGTCTCGTTATACAGGGAGGAGAGCTCATTGCGGCGGTTTTCATCACGCCATAGCCATTCCTGAAACTCCTTCGTGATAGCCTCGGCCTTTTCCTGCGCTGCGGCAGTCTCGACCTTGTTGAGAACGGGCTTTCTTCTGCCCTCGTCGTCCTCGACATAGTCGTTGACCTTAATGCCGGTGCTGGACATCAGGCAATCCATGATATCAAGGAAGCTCTTACGGGATGTACCCCACTTCTGCGTGTTCTGATAACGGCTCTTAAGCCGCTTGTTGTTCAGAACTATCTTGAATTCGCCTGTGCTTGTGCGGCCGACGGAGACATCGGGCCCGCTGTAGGCGGTCTCCATGTTGCGCCCGCCGAGCATTTCAGCTATAAAGTCAGCATATACATTGTTCGGTATCCACGGAGATCCGACGGTGACATATATGTCATTAAAGGGGATATCCTGAGGGATTACCTTTTTAAGCTCCTCGACATTGTGCTTGTAGTCACTGTCATAGGGCACAAGCGCTTCCGCCTCTCTGAGCTTTGCACGGACATTGCCCGAGAGATATGTTTCGGGTGCTTCCAACTCGCCGTTCTTGGTTTTGAAAGCTAACCGGCTGTCGATAAGCTGCCTTGTAACGGCTTCCTCGGTGCTATCGGTTATCTTCGCAATAAGAGCGGTATCAATACCTCCGGTGCGGTTGATGGAAACTATAACGCCGGTGGCAACATCGTCGACATGCGTGACGGTCTTGTTGGCGGTAATGGTGTCTTTTGTGAATATGTCCGCCTTGGTCGCCGTCTTTTTCTTAGCGTCGTAGTTCTCCAGCGACAGCAGAGAATACTGGTCGGGATCTTCTGCAAGTGCGGACTTGTTCTTTGCAGAGTTGATAGGACCGTACTTCTTCACAAAGTCGTCGTAAGCCTTGTTCAGAGACTTCCTTGCCTGCTTTACAAACTTTGCATCCTGTCCCTGCTGAAGGTAGTTTACAAGCGTCCTGTAAGCGTCACGGACACCAAGGAGCGCAGACACTCGCTCAGTGGTTGCCTTGTCGCTGCTGACCTTTTCAAGGTGACCGTCGACATTTCTGTATACGCCGTCCTCTTTGACCTCAAGGCCATGTTGCTTAGTTTTCTTGTTGGCTCTCTCAACGGCGAAGTTTGCCTTTTCGGGCGTGACCTGCGCCGTGTAGTCCATCTTGCCGGTGATGTTCTTAAAGGCTTCACGGATCTGCTCGCCGAGTGAGCCCTTATCTGTGAACGGAGTATAGGTAAGGGTGTTCGCCCCGTACATGCCACGGGCAAGCTCAGCGTTGCCGAGCACCATCTCAGGATGATTGTCAAAGTATTCGTTGACATTCGCTCTCTGCCAGCTCTCGCCCACGCTGCGGGAGGGAGCCTCCAAGAAGGCTTCGCCTGCATACTCCGTGCCGGGCGCTCGCTTCTTAAGCACGAGAATATCCGTCACGACCTCAGTACCGGCATTACCGGCAAAGGCGGTGTTCGGAAGTCTGATTGCGCCGAGAAGGTCGGCACGATCCATAATGTACTGGCGAATAGCCGTGTCCTGACCGTTCATTGTGAAGCTCGAAGTTATGAACATCACAATGCCGCCGGGGCGCACTTTGTCCAGCGTCTTTGCAAAGAAATAATTATGTATTGCCTTTGTAATGCGCTTGGGATAGTTGCGGTCGACTACGCCGTAGTTGCCGAAGGGAACATTGCCGATAGCCACATCCATATAGTTATCGGGGATGTTGGCGGCCTCAAAGCCCTGTATGCGGACATTCGCCTGCGGGTACAGATACTTTGCGATAAGGCCGGTGATGCGGTCAAGCTCGACCATTGTCCAGCTCGTCACCTTCGAGCTCATGCCGACGGGCATACCGCCGACAAAGTTACCAACGCCGGAGGAGGGCTCAAGCATGCGGCCACCCTTAAAGCCGAGCTGGTCAAGGCCGTCATACATAGCCTTTATAACCTCGACGGAGGTGTAGTGCGCATTCTTTGTGCTGGCGCTCATGCCCTGATATTCCTTTTCGGTAATAACGCCGTCGGTCACAAGCTGCCGGAACTCCTCAAACTCCTTTTCCCAGCCGGTCTTAGCCATCATTTCGCTTCGGTGCGTCTCGCTGTTATATCTCAGCTCGCCAAAAGCGTTTGACAGACCGCCCCAGCCGACATACTTAGAGAGAACTTCCTGCTCGGCTGCCGTTGCATTTCTGCCCTCATCCTCAAGCTGCTTTATGAGTTTGATTGCGTCGATATTTGCTCTAAACCTCGACTTCTCGCCGGTGGGGAGGTTAAGACTTTCGCCGATTACAAAGTTGCTGCCCTTGGGACTCTCGGTAGACTGCTGCTCTATTTGCTCTGAAACGGTCTCCCTGAGCTTTTCGGACTTGGCCTTCTGTTCTTCTTGGGTTACTCTTCCTCGTTCATCTGACCGTTCAGCAGACTCCTCAGTTCGCAATAGCTCTCCCAAAGCTCCCTGTTCCGTCTGTCCTGCTCGGTCTCCTCGTACTCGTCGCTGTCCGTCGTCTCCTCGTCCTCGTTGTAGATCTCGGCTCTGGCCATCTCTTTCGCTCCCGCCAGACCTATCTGAGGTGTCAGCTCTATCACCATCTCGTTCAGCCGGTCTCCCTCGGTCTTCAGCAGAGGCCACAGCTTCCCGCTGTCCGCCAGCTCGTTGTACATCTCCGGCTTGTAGTTCATCCAGTAGTCGTGCAGCTCCATCGCCATCGGATTCAGACTGTTGTATTGTTCCTTTGTCAGCCTTGTTTTTGCCGCCATTTTTCTTTTCCTCCTTTATTTCTTCTACATTTTCCTGAGCATTTCTAAAACTTTTCATTTTAGAAGTATCAAGTTTTTCAGTGTTAATAGGTTTGTCAATACGCATCGGCATGACAATACCAATTGTATTGCCGTTTAAGTCTTTGATTAAAATAGGCAAATTCTTTTTTCCCGGAATATGATAGAAGTCGTATCCGTCAAAATATTTAGCGTATTTCTCATTAATCAATATCTGGTCTTTCGCAGATTCAAGCAAAACACTTTTTATCTGTGATGTATATCCACTATTGTTCAAATACGAATACGCTTTGCCTGTAAATTTGGTGTAGTCTTTATTGTTTACTATCTGCTCTAAAGCGTTTCCATCAATAGCAGGCTTAGCAACGGTTTCAAACAATGACTTAAATGTATCCAAATCAACGACAGAAACGACGAATGAGTTTCCCGCAATGTAAGAGTTTCCTACTTTTGCAGTGAAAGTGTAAGTGTTCATGCCTTTTTTGGTCTGCTTGATAATCTTCTTGGCGATTTCGTTTGTCTTTGAATAGTCGATTGATACATCCGCATTTACAGGAGTTTCTTTTGTAGCACTATATACTGGGGGAGTTTCTCGAACTTCAGTTGGAGCCATATGAGACATTTTTGTATTCTCATAAATGGCCTGAATTATTTCGTCTTTTGCCTCCTGAGTGGCGCTTTCCCATACCTTTGCAAAGTCGGATTTGGGCGTTTCTTCCGTGGGATTTGTATCAACGGGTGCCGGTGCCTGCTCTGCCTCATATGCCTTGTTGAGTGCTTCGGCAATAACATCGTGTGAAGTCTTTCCATACCATACGCCTTTTGCCTTGTGCCAACGGAACTTATTTGCTTTCAGTACTTCGCGCACAGCCTCGGATGGCTTCTCACTGAACTTGATTTCAACGCTGCCAAATTCAGTGTTATCTGTGATGGTAAAGCCGTATTCGCTGGTAGTAGTCTTAGGCTCAGATTTAACTTGCTCTGCTTCCGGCTCTGCGGTCTCCGTTTCCTCGGAAACTGTTGATGCCTCGGCATTTTCTAACTTGTCGGCAACATGCTCAGTCTCATCGACGGCATATGCCTTTTGGAAAGTCTCCACGGCCTCTGTGGCTGCGGTGTCGAACATCTCAATGATGCTGTCGAGGTACTTGACGGTTTCACCGACCTGCTCTTTGAGAGCCTTTGCGCCTGGATCACGGTTGCTGCCGATGGTTTTGAAGTAGGCTCGAATGTCGGCGGCAAACTCCTTGAGCTTTTCCAGCAGCTTATTAAACAGGCTCTTGTGGTTTTCGGCCATGTTCTGCACGAACTTACTGTCCGGCAGTATATCGGTCATGGCCTCGGCGACAACTTCACGGCTTGCCCGTTCATAGGAAAGGCCGGTTTCCTCTATCTTCGTGTCGATAAGGTCGTTGACATTCTCGCCGTGGGCGGTGATCTCCTCAAACACAAGTTTTCTAAGCTCATTATACCGTACAGAGTTCCAAAACTCAACAAAATGAACGAATTCGTGGGAGAAAGTGCGCAGCATCGCATACTTGCCGATGTCGTTGGCATCCTTGCCCTCCAGCAGGCCGGAATTGAGGTCTATGTATATCTTGTCGGGGCTCTTGGGGTCAAACCTACCGTTTGCACCCTCATATGCACTGGCCTCGTTTACATCGGACTTATACAGGATAATGTCAACGCCGGTTGCCTCAGCCACGGTGCGCAGAACACGAGTTGCCCGCTTCTGCTGCTCATTCAGCGACGACGCAGGAGCACCCTCAAGCTTCACTGCACCAATCCTACGGCCGGTCTTGCCGTTGGCTCTGCTTGTGCGGTCGTTTGCCTTTGCATCTGCTTCGGTATTGGATGCGGCAACACCGGCGTCATATGCGAGCTCTCGCTGCTTCTCAGTGAGATAAGCTACCCCCTCAAGGCCTTTAACGGTGGAAAAGGGAACGCCGCTTCTGCCATAGTCATATGCGTTGCTGTAAGCATCGTCATATTTCTTGATATCCTGCCCCTGCTGGTAGGTGTGGATAAATGCGCCGGCTTGTTTGCCGTACTTGGTAGAGAGGTCTTTTACGCTCGACTTGGTATCGGCCTGAGTGCCGGAAGCGGGCAAGCTGCTCTTGACCGTCTGGCTGGTCGGAGTTTCCGAACTCGTAACCTCCGCAGTTTCACGGACGGTGGGGGACTGCTGAATGTTTTCCACAACGGGCGCAGTGTCAACGGGCTGCTGCTCGGTCTCAACCTGTGCATCCTGCAAAAGCCTGCTGTAGGCTTCCGCATTTATGCGGTCTGTGCCGAGTGTTTCAGCCCACCCGGTGTTGTATTCGCCGCTGTCGATATTCTCGGGGGCAAGCTCATTTGCTACACGCTGACCGTACTCGCTGTTGTCTATGAGCGCTCTTTCGGAGCGGGAGAGGTTTTCACCGGCTGTGAGCTTGGTAATAGCCGCCGCCAAAGCCTCCACATCGCCGCTCTCGCCGTATTTGGTGAGCTGTTCAGCCGCAGCGGCTTGAATGGTCGCCCTGTCATTGGCCTGCATGTCCGCTTCGTTCTGATTGATGAGCTTCGTTATATTCCGGCCGGAAACATCACTGTCGCTGTCAAGCTTGAGCTGTATCTTCTTAGCAAGCTTGTTGTCGGGATTGAGCTCAAGAGACTCGGCGACAAGGTCTCTAAGATTGCTGCCGTAGAGCTCTTTGTTTGCGTTATTCATCCTAACGGTGTTTGTAACTGCGTTAGAGGAATTGAACAGTCCTGCGCTCATTGCGCCGAGAAGTCCCGAATATGCGACCTGCTCCCAATCGATGCTCTCGTCTGTGTTGAATATCGCATTTTTCAGAATGGGGCTGAGGACTTCCTGTAAAGCTTCCTCAATACCCTCGCTGGCCATTTCGCCGCCGAACTTGATAGCAAACTTAGCTGCGCCGTTGTTGATACCTTCGACAGCTTTTGAAATTGCTTTCCTCGATATCTTACCGCCAAGCGCACCGATGCCGCCGAGGAGGTACTGCAAGCCTGCTTCGAGTGCGCCGGTTATCGTGCCGTATGCCCGAGCCTGCGACTTGTCGTAGCCGAGGTTAAGCATCTCTGTGTATGCATTACCGGCGGCGGAGGCGCCCATAAGAGCGTCACCGGCTACCTTACCTGCAATCGGGTTTACCATGCCCACGAGTGTACCCACAGCTATTGAGGGAAGCATATTAGCCGTGGTTGTGCCTAAATCGTATACGGTCTGCCCAAGGGAGCTTCCAAATATATCGGGGCCTTTGTCGGCGAGATCTTCACGCACCAATGAGGACTGCATCTGCACGGCGGACGGCGGTATGTAATCTTCACTGCTGAAAATGCTGCCCAAACCCGACGCAAACTGGTCAAGGCCGGATATAATGCTGAATGCCAACTCATCGGCGGTTTTGCCTTCAACATTTCTAAAGCCCTTTGTTGCTTTCCTGTAGCTGAGTGTTTCGGTCAAGCTGTCGAGGTATTCGTCGGCTTTTTCGTCACCGTACTTTGCGAGATAGTAGTTATACTTATTGACCTCGTCGTCGGTCATCTCCATGTAATCGGCATTAAAGTTGCTGTCGGAGTAACCGCCGCCGTTGGCGACGCTGGATGCAGACCTTCGCATAAGCTCGTCGTAATTATCCCTCGAGTATGCGACCTTGTTTTTGACCTTGCTGCCGCCTTTTTCCCAGCCGAACACCTTAATGCTCGGGCTTGCATCTTCGGCGGTCGGGTTTTCCATATCAGCGCCCAAGGCGGAGTAGTACTTAAACTCCTTGTCGTTGTCTGCGTCGGAGTCAAGCTTGGACTTGTTCTGTGTCCGTTTTGCTTGTGCAAGATACAGCCGCTTGTCGGAAATGGCTTTCTCCAGCTCGTCGACGGAAGAAAAGCCCACCGACTTTAGATAGCTGTTGAGAGCCTGCGTGTTACGATTGACGGTGACCCCCGTGCCCTCTTTCACACTGTGACCGGCAGGTGTCAAGGACTTTGCTTTGCGCAGGTACTTTTCAAGCTTGTCCACTTCCTGCTGTCCTGCCTTGGTATCAAAGCCGAGCAAAGCGGTATAATCTTTTTGAGCTTTGACAGCAGCGTCATATTCGCCCCTGTTTTTAAATTGGGAATATATCTTGGATGTATCTCCGTGAAAGGATCTGAAAGACTTTATTACCTCGTCCTGACCTGTAATATCAACTCCCGAGCTGCCGAGCCTGTTTACAATGCTCTCATACTCGGAGAGATTCCGCTCAAACTGGTCACGCTGCCCTTGGTCTTTATACTGACCCGATGTGGCGGCGTAGTCCCTCATTGCGCTGTACAGGTTTCCGGCTGCCTCAGCTCTCAGCTTTGCATTTATGCCAGACTCCTCGTTGGCTTTTACTCTGTCTTTCCAGCTCATCGTATCACCTCTTACTTATATGAATATCTCGGGTTAAGTGCCATAGATAAGTCGTTGTACTGTTCTTTGGTTATGTTGCCCTCGTCGAGCATGGCCTTAAGGTTAATAAGCCGCTCCTCAAGGGTTTTTCCGTTCTCAACAGCTTCATTAAGAGCTCTTGAGGAAGTATATTTTTCAACAGGCTTATCCTTTTTCGTTGTCTTTTTGATCGATGCCGAGCTCGATCTTGAGCCGCTTGTACGACGGCCACCGCTGCTACCGCCGCTGCTCACGCTGTTATTATTTTTTTTGAAATCCAGTTGCTCTCTGCTCAGCTCATACTCTCGGTCGGTGTTGTACTGGTTGAGTCGTGTGAGGTAGTCCTGATAGCCACGATCATATGCCTTGTCCACCTCGTTCTGAGCGTAATCACGATCGTCCGCCCATCTGTTATAGCTGTCGATAAACTTTGCGTACTCGTCGTCGGCGAGGTCGCCCATCATGGCGTACTGCTGCATGAGCTGGTCGCCCTCGTCCTGATAATGGTCGTATGCCTTATCGTACAGCTCCGGCACTATGTCGCCTAGCTGCTGGAGGTGAGCGTTGTAGGTCTGCTGGCCTACAGCTTGCCCGTAGGAGCTGCCGTATCCGCCTGTGAGCGCCGCAGCCTGCCCCATAGTGTCCATCATTGCGAGCTTGCCGTTTCTGGCATACTCGTTTGCATACTGCTGATAGAGCATGTCCGAGTTGATATCGTAAGAGAACGGGTCTCTGTTGACTATCTGGTCGTACAGCTCTTTGAGCTGACCGTCATAAGTGCCGGCATACTTCGGCATATTCTTCTTTGTAGCTTCAAGAGTGGCAATTGCACTTTGATACGCTTTGTCTGATGCCGGATTATATGCAGGAACAGCCGACTTTGTGGAAGTCGTTTTGCTTGAAGAAGTCGTTTTGCTCGATGCGCTGCTTGTGCCGTAGAGTTTATTGAGAGTAATATTGCCTGCTATGCCGTCGCCGTTTAGACCGTTGTCTTTCTGAAACCGGCTTACTGCCGACTCTGTAGCAGGTCCGTATTTGCCGTCAACACCGCTTTTTCCGATGTCGTAACCGGCATTGCGAAGCGACTGTTGCATCTTTCTAACATCTTCGCCACTAGAACCACGCCGAAGAGTGTTGTATGTTGTTGCCATGAGTTTTTATCCTCCTTGCTTATATGATTACACGAACCAGAAGCCCGTAATATACACATCGTAGCCGTTTATGCCCGATTCAAGCGGGCGTATCTGAATGGCGCTGCCGTTGGACGAGGTCTTTGCCAGCGCCATTGCGTTCTTGCCGCATTTGACCGAGAGTGCGGCGTTGGAATCCGGCACTCTGCTGCCGATGGTAAAAAGGTCGTAGTCGTAACCGACATTGAGGTCGGCGTTTATTGTGCCGTAGATTCTCACGAACACAGCGCCAAGCAGCTCATTATACTTAGCCGTATACGATACATTCGTTATGCGGTTAGTATTGGCTGTCAGCGTTACAGATTGATTGTCGGCACGCTTGCCGTTGACCTTAAAGCCATTCGGAGACTTTGCATCCAGCACGCCTTGTTCGTTTTCGATAATGCGGCTTGTGAAATCGGTGTTGCTATTAGCATGGTGAAAATCGATGTGTGGCGTGTCGCCGTATATTTCGACCTCTCCGTGTGTAGTCACGCCCTTTTCAAAAAATGCATCATACGCAACATCAAGTCTGCCTTCGCCTGCACAGTACCTGCCGATGCCTATACCTTTGCCACCCGCTCGGAGGTGCAAATTCACAGTGTCGGTAGGTATTTTGAAAGGAAAAGAAACGCTGTTTTCAATTGAGTCGACCGCACGAAGCTCGACGGTATAGGCGCTCTGAGCCGAAAAACCACGGTCGAGAGTGGCATCCACTACGCAATTTGAGCTTGTGAGGTCAATCCATGCAGACCATGCTCCCGACTCAATTTTGTATCTGTACTGCATCTTACAAGTGTTTTTGCTGTCGAGGCTGCTGTAGACTGCTTTTGCCCGTATTCTCAGATATGTGCCGGAACGGCTTGATGCGCCGTTGGCGTCGCTGCGTTCACAGATGATTTTGCTTTGGCCGTCTACCGGGGCAATGGTAGGCTTTTTGTAAGGCAAGACTGTTATAGTGGTTGCCGAAGCTGTATTACCATAGAAACCTCTACTGTCCCTGACCTTAGCTGTCACGGAGATTGAGCCAGCCGTCTGTAAGTAGTCCGTGGTTGGGGCTGCCGAGCTTCCTTTTTTGCTTAAAGTTCCTGCACTGACCGTGTACTCGGAGATTGTGGCGTTATACTTAGGGCTTGCTGTACAGGTCACTTTTGCTTTGCTCTTGCCCTGTATGTAAAGACTGGATAGGGCGGAGGGGAAGCTGCTGGGGTTTACGGGAGCGACCGCTATTGATACAGTAGGCTTAGTGTCGCTATTTTCAGGTATAGTAAGTGTGATGTTTTTGCTGACTGTGCCGATGGGGGAAGAGGCAGATGAACTTGTATAGGTCTCGAGTTCTAATTTACAAGAAATCTTATTGCCGGATTTATTATGAGAAGCCCAAGATAGGGAAGGTTCCCAGTCATACGAGACTACATTCTGACTTTTGCCTATCAGCACATTCGTGTCGCTGCTGCCAACTGTTCGTCTGAGAATGTGCCTAAATGAAGTTGATTTTCTGTTTATTTTGAGGGTCTGCGAAACACCGAGAGTGCCATTCGATGCAGTGAGCGAGGATGCTCTTGCAATGCTGGGAAGTGTATAGCTCGCTTCGCTTGCAGAGTAATTGTGATCTAAATAAAGCCAGCCGGTAAAGGCTGAGACAGAGAAAGTTTTTGAGCCGTCACTGTTGTGTGGAATATCCAAATAGCCGGACGCAATTTTATGATCTCCGTTCTTGAAATTAGAGTATGTTCCGCCAGAATAGACCTTCGTTCCGTTGATTGTGACGGCTGACATCTTTATTGCATTTAGATAGAGGTCATATCCGCATTTGACACCGCACGACCAATAAATTTTGGTTGTGTTTTTCCCTATATCAGTGCTTACTCTCTCCCAATAAACCCAAAACCATGAGTTTTTGCTTTCGTTAGTCCGTATAGTTGCGCTTGTCGTCGCCATTGTGTATCTCCTATCCGTTCCATATGAACGCAATACCGTTCGTTGTATCGAGAATATAGCTGCCAAGATAGAGATTGCCGAGTACCTGAGCATTTGTGATGTACAGCTTATAGTCGCTTATGTATGCGACTTCGCTTCCGTTGGCATCATAAAAGCTAAGCCTGCTGGAGGTAAATCTCGCAAATTTGTTAAACAGCTCCTCGCCGTTGACCTCGGTCGTCTGCCCGACTTCCACGCCGTATATAGGGACGCTGTCGTCATCGTAATAGAGTATGCCAGTTCGAATGTTTGCTCTCGTTGCGACAATAGCGTCTCGAAGACTTTCGGTTTCAGTGTGCAAAATTTGCGTGTCGTTATATGCTTGCTCGACCTTTGTCGGGTCTATCGACAGCACTTGATTGTATTTCTCGAGAAACTCGCCGAAGTCGGACTTAGCATAATAGATTCCATCAAACTCTGTCTGCTGTCTTTCCATGTCCGTATAAACGCCTTGAATGGTCTCGTCAAGGCTGCCTATCTCACTATTTAGAGCTTCGCTCGTTTTTATGATGAGGGACTTAAGAGAGCCGAAGTTTTCAAGCACTTCAGACGACATTGTGCCGCCGCCATCTCCTGCGTTGCCATTGCTATTGCTAATAACCGCCGTGTTGCCGTTTGCAGTAAAGTTGCCAGTGTCGAGCGTGTTGAGCGCCCAATTGAGTTGCTCGACCATCTGATACAGATAGGAGCGTACCTCCGACAACTGCGCAGCAGGATCTGTAGCGGTTATGTTGGGAAGCCGTATATCTATCATTCCTCGTCACTTCCTTGCTCAATGGATTTAGAGATAGAGAATATCTTGCACTCGCCAGTACCGACAAGTTTTAGCTTAAAGTGGTCGCAGCGCCTCGGCCTTATGGGAATGGAGAAAGTCTTGAGGCTCGTTCCCGTCATTGTCCATAGATGCTCCCAGCTGTCGCAGGAGTCATACTGGATGTATGCATTTACAACTGCGCCGAGGGCCAGCGCCATGCGTATTTGCATACGGGAAACAAATTTGCGGTTTGCAATGAGGTCGGGATAGGCGCCGGTGCTGTTTGGCGATGTGATAATACCCGTTTCCGCCATCCATTCAACGGGGGAGGTATCAATAGCCCCGCTCCCGAAGATGGTTTTTATCTTCTTGTCTGCATGGTCAATGAAATACATCTCGTTCCGGCACGAACACCATGCGTCGGCTTGAATGTTATCTTCCTTATGCCACAAACCGACTTTGCTGTCATAGACAAAAAGGTGCCAGACGCCCGAGGTGTCCATCATTGAAATGTAGTATTTGTTATGATGAGCACCGGCTACAGCATAAGAATATCTCTCGCCGCAGAACACGCTGGACATTTCCGTAGGCAGTGAGCCGTCATAAGCGCACACGCCGTTCCTGCCTTTGTAATAGAGCACTGCATTGACTATCGCCAAACTGCGGCCACAGCCTTTCTGAACGCCTTGCAGGGCGGTCGTCTGCACCTGATAGTTTGAGGGATAGTTGCCGTACACCTTGTGCAGGCAGTTTTCCTTAAAGAACAGCGGATAGCCGAGGTGAGTTATTGCGCCGGTGAATTGACCGTCAGTACCGCAGGACGCTACATAGCTATCCGTAGATATACCCATGAAGCAGTTCCAGTTGCGGAAGTCGCCCAACTTGCTGGCGTATATCTCGTTTACTATTTTGCCGTCAATGGATGTACCGTAGCGGCAGCCCCAAAGGCGGTTGTTCGACTCTATGATGAAGTCCAGCTTCGGCATACGCCGCTCTATTTTGATTGCACCTTCGTGTGTCGTCTGCGTTGTAACGGCATCAAGAAGGCCGGTTACTATTAAGTAATCGTTTGCGGGATTGTCTGCGTCGTGGTGAACATCCCACAATATAATAGTATTGTTGAGGTCACTCAGAGCGGGCTTAACCACGCCGGATATGGTAACACCGTCATACTGCTTGAACACCGCTCCTATGCCCGCTGCGGCTATTTTTATATAAGTAGTGGGAACGGATGTCCACATGGAACTGGTCTCGCTGTAGACCTTCAGGGCGTGGGGTTTGCCGGATGTATCTATCCAGTAGTCGCCGTTTGCAGGCTCTGTCGGCGCTGTGTCGGATACGACTACATTGCTATAGCTGTCGCCGTTGATGGTGCACAAGCTGAATTTAACATCGGTTGCGGAGGTGTAACTCGCCTCTATATTGCCGAAGTCCGAAAGGTCTGCTGTGTTGATGTACTTTTTGTCCGGCATGATGATGACATATGCGCCCATGCTTATAAGCTGCTTGGGGCAGTCCCGGGGTGAAGTGGAAAGTCCCATATCTATGGGGTTTGAATTTATAACAAACTTAGTGCCGTCTACATAGCACAAAGCATCTTTTTCGATTAATCCCTGCGGAGAAGAAGGTGCTGCATACACACCTCTTTTTGCCCGTGTCGACAGGAGCGGGAAGCAGTCACTCGACAAGTTTTTCATGTCGTAGAACTCGCCGTCTGCAATTTTAAGATTGTGGTTATATCCTAAGAATGTTTCAGTTATTTGCCGCACCGTATTGGTAGCGGAGACGGTAGGAAAGTAGGGCATTACTGCACCTCCTATCAGAATATAAAGGCCGTCGTTTTCGGCAGCGGCATGTGCGTTCGGTTGTACCAGTCTATGAACAGCTTATACGCATTGTTGTACTGGGTTATGGACTGGTTATACTTTGCCATCTCACCGTTTTCGTTATCTATCTGCGCACAAAGAAAGAAGCCGTATACATCCTCGGCATACGGGTAAGGTACAAGCAGCTCCTTGTCTGCATCGGAGCTGTCATAGCCGGTGAAACTCTCTACGCTGCTGCCCTCGTGGGTTTTGAATACCTCTACGAATATCATGCCGTCCAGCTTGGAGAGCCATTTAATCTTTGTAGCCATGTCAAACTGATTAGGCTTCATGCGGTCAGCTATGGCTATAGCCTCGCTTATCTTCATATGTTTGTCCTCCTTTGAAAAAAGGGGAGCGTGAAATGCTCCCCTTTTAACCCTTAGTGCTGGCGTTTTGCCTCGTCTATCATTGCCTGCATCTTCTTGTCAAGCTCCTCCTGTGCGGCGAGCGACCTATAGAACTCGTCGGCTACGGCCTTGGGGACATTGTGTGTCTGACCCTTGGGGAGAAGATAGTTGACGCCGTTGACACTTATAAACATGTCAGGTTCGTCGTTTGCTGACCCTCTCGGGACATATATATCCACTCTTTCGGGAGCCTCATTGTCGATTTTGCCGACGGTCTCGGGAGTCTCGGCCTCTGTGGTTTTTGCTTTTGCCATTGTTTTTCCTCCTAATAATTAAATTGAGGGGCAGGGCTAAGCCTGCCCCTCGTAGGGTTTATCAGTTTTCCGCATCAGTGGCGGAGTAGCTGGAACAGCTCATTACACGGAGCAGACGCTCGGGATAGAGCATTGTTGCGCCGTTAGTCTCGAACTTGTAGCCAATTGTACTGAACTGATTGAGCGGACCGCCGATTTCGCTCTTGTCGTGAACGATCATCTGGAGTGCGCCGCCCTCGGGGTCGATGATGCCGTATGCCTCTTTGCCCATGAAGTAGGTGGCATAGGTTACGCCGTTGGACTTGTTCTTGTAGTTCGTGCCGCCAAGGATGGGGGCAAAGACATTTTCAATGAAGCGAACACCGTGAAGCTCACCGATCTCGCCGTTGAATATCTCGGTTGTGGCGGCATACTTATGTACTTCTATCCACTCCTTGCTTCTGCGCAGGTCGTAGGCTACGGAAGGGTGGATAACGGCAACATACTTGCCGTTGATTGTAGGTACACGGTCCTTCTTCATCTTCGTTACGGCCTTTGCGACCATATCAGGGGTGAGCAGAGACCAGCCGTCGGCTACCTCGCCTGTCTTGCCACCTGCGCCCATTGTTGCGCAAGTGGTAGGAGTGCTGATAAATGCGCCGGTGTCCTTGTTGATGTTGTCGCAGTAAAGAACATTGGTGTTCACCAACAGTGCATCACGGATGAGAACTTCCTGTGTCTCGGCTGCCGAGGCGCCCATTTCCTCGGTTGCACCAAGGATAACATCGTCATATGCGTGAAGCTCAAGCTGGTCGGTGACGGATGCGTATGTACCGTACTGGTTGATGCTGCCGGTCTTGACGGACATGCCGAACTTCTGACCGGTGGGGATTACACCTTCTGTGAGCTTGGAAGCACGGGCAAAGGTATTCCATTTACGCCACTCAACGGTCTTGCCTCTGCCGGAGGGCAGCGGCTGCTTCTTGGCGAACTGCGCATAGAACAGCTCAACACGGGCGTTCTCAAGCAGCTCAGTATCATAGAATGTCTTGAGCTCGCCGGAAAGGGTGTTTGCGCCGGAAAAATCGGTTGTATCGCCGGTGTAGGCGTTGACATAGTTGCCGGTGGCGTTTACGAGAGTACCGGCATCAGCGAAAAGCTGAAGGTTGATTGCGAATGTGAAAATCTGTGTGATAATTTTGTTCATGATATTTCTCCTCTCATGTCACGATGCGGGGAGAAACTATATTGCGGTTAGTGCTGGCCGGGATATAGCTTCTTCCCGTGCGCCGCCGCCTCTCTTATTTGTTTTTTAAGAGCTTCTCTCTGCTCTTTCGAGGCGTGGCGATAGTCAAACGATGTAACGGAAGGAGCCTGATTAGATGTGCCGTTTTCCACGGGACGAGACTGGCCCGAGCGAATTGCATTTGCCATCTGCTGAGCGGTTTTCTGAGCCGTGACCTGCATAGCTGCCGACTGTATTTCCTTGCGATGTATCGCATAGTATGCGTCCTCTACGGAAATACCGACATTCGGTGAGGTCATACGGGCAAAGGCAGGGTTTTTGAGCTCGGTTGCAAGGTCAAATGTGGGGAACATCTGCTTGAGTGCATCGCCCTGCTGCTGAAGCTTTGCGATGTGGTCATGAAACTTCTGTTCCTCGATAGTTCTTGCTTCCTCGGCCTGCTTGCGTATCGTATCCCGCTCGTTCTGGTCTATCTTCTTCGCTGTCTCGACTGGAACACCCATTTCAAGAGCCTTTTCCTCGTAGTACAGATCGTCGTCGGAGATAGCCTTCGCAAGGGCGTCAGCATCGAGATTGCCTGCATCAAGACCGTATCTGCGAGCAAGCAGCTCAATTGCCGGAGCGAGCTTAGACATGTTTTCCTCCGCTGCGCCTGCCTGCTTGAGCCTTGCCTTGATTACAGACTGCATCTGCTTGTTATATTCGGGGTCTTTCATTATCTCGTCCCAGCTCATGCGAGCGGGGGCGGCATTGTATATGGCTTCTTCAGGTGCGGGGGCATTATCGCCCTCAGCAGCGGCGGCCTGCGTTTCGGTCTCGGGCGCTTTCTGTGCTGCCTGCTTGGGTGCAGCAGCTGTTGAAGCAGTGTGCCCTTTTGACCTTTTCGCCCGTTTTGCTAAAACGCTTTCAGGTACACCCAGTTCCCTTAAGCGAGTCTCCTCGGCGGCAGGAGTGCTTTCGCCCGATGCTGTGGCGCTTTCTCCGTCGCCTTGGCCTCCGGCGCTGCCTGCGCCTTCACCTGCGAAAAGCTGAAGATTAAGCCACTGGAAAGTTTCTTTCATTTTGTCCTCCTAATCTGCCGCTTACGGCGGCGAGTCGTTTGGAGTGTGGAGCTACCGACAGGGCTCGAACCTGTAACCTATCGCTTACAAGGCGATTGCTCTACCATTGAGCTAAGATAGCGTATAAATGCCGGTGAATTGTTCCCGCCCACCGGCAGGCGGGCATAGAAGAAAGGAGTAACGATGGATGGGGGAGTGTAGTTACATATTAGCGTAACGACGCACGGCTTTTCTATCCCTTTACTGTGTAGCTGATAAAAGCGCCATATTGCTGCGCCAGCAGGGAAAAACCCTCGCACACGGTATCAAATACCAGTGTGGTCACCGCTGTGAAGCCGTGAACGGGATCGCAGGATATCACGGCATTGCCCTTGTTGAGATCTATTACGGGACGGCGCACATGCTTGCGGTCATCGGCGAGCTTTTCCACATTGGACGCAAGCGTGTATACAAGCGCACTTACGGCGGAACATACAAGGTCATGGCCGTGCTCGGCGCTGCCTGCATGGCCTTTTACAAGGACGCTGTGCTTTTTTCTGTTATAAATGATTTCTATCATTTCTCTCTGGCCTTTCCTGATACTACACCGCCGTCGGGCTGCGTGCTGGCGTTCGATTTTGCCCTTGCGTTTTCCACAATGGCGTTTTCCTTTTGGCCTGCGCCTGCAAATTCCTCGGTGTTGTCCATGCCGAGACTTGCACCGGCGTCCTGCGGGGCTACGCCCATTGTTGCCATGATATCTTGGCTCAGTCCGCTTACCATGTCGGGAGCGGCCACAGCGGCAAGCTGGAGAGCGAGCTGCATATACTGGACGAGCTTCTGGAACATGGTGCCGTTCTGCGATACCTTCTGCAAGATGTCGTCCTTGCCCTCGAAGTCCATCATGCCAAGGCACATGAGAGCCTGATCTGTAATCTGCGGGTTGAAGAATCCCAGTTTGAAGAACTGCAAGGCAAGCTCATTTTGAGAAACCTTTGTGTAAACATTCTTCTTTTGAGCGCTGACTTTGATATCAAACACGGGCAGCCTGTAGCCCATATTCATGCCAAACGCATCACCCTGCACTTGTGGCTGAATACCGGCGTTGTTGTAAGAAACAAACTGTTCAGCACCGTATTGCCCGACAATGCGGAACTGACGAGGCATATCATAAAACTGCCGGATAAGTTCAATGACGATGTTAATAACACTGGTGTAAGCCCTGTACGAGGCGAGGTTGCTGTCACGGCTACCCTTGCCGCTGGCTTCCTGCAACGCTGCAATTGCGGAAGCGGCAGTTACGCCGGAGGAGATATTGCCGGTGCTGGTTTCGGTATTGCCGGAGGTCTCTCTAAGCTCTTGTATGATACGGTCGAGGTAGTTTACATAGATGCCGTTGAGCTGCTGAGACGCAATCGGCATAAGTGTGCTTTGATCGAGCATTCCGTTTACATGCACGATTGATTTGGACAAATCCAAGAACTCGTCCTCGTTCACGCCGCCATCAAGCCGTGAGAAGTATCTCGGCGTACTGCCGCACATTGCGTTCTTGACAAACGCCGTGTTGAGAAGATCGATTGACTCTTGAGGGCTGCGGCAGATATCTACATAACCGTAACCGCAGGGGCTGCCCTCAATGGGGAACAGTGCATCGAACACATACGGATAAAGCCCGTGATCGTACAGGCCACGCTGCGCAAGCTCGGGGTTGTTCTCGGTAGCATCAATGACCTGATCGTTTACATACTTAACATACTGCAGCGTTTTCTTACCGTTTATGTATTTGTGGTAATAGCACTCAATAACGGTGAGCTTGCCGTCGGTGGACACCGTATCATCGTAAAGGAACTTGGTACTTAAAAAGGTCTGCCCATCAAGCTTGCCCTCAAGCTGAGGGTACATTTCTTCGAGGATATCTTTGTCGCACAGCTCGGTATGGAAAAAGTAGCGTGATTTCTGGATATCAGTTACGCCCGGTTCCCAGTACAGATTGAGCAGGTTGACCTTTGATATCGATATATCTCCAAGGCCGTTAAGCTTGCTCTGATCCCATACTATTTTGTAAGCGCCCGTGCCGGTTTTGCACTTCTGCCACGCCACATCGCTATATACCTGTTCGAAGTTGTTCTGCTCCATGATACAGGGGATAATATCCGATAGGATTTTAGCCTCTGGTTTATCGTCCTTCTCACGGGGCAGGATGTTCGGCTCGGGGTATGCTTCCATAGCGTCGGCGTGTTTGGAGACAATGACATTGTGCAGCCAGCCGGAGCGGCTGTTGTAATTGCCGTTGCTGATAGTCTTTCTATCGCTTTCCTCACGCTCATTGCGCAGCTTCCACCAGTTTTCACTGGAGACAATGCGCCTTTCTGTGCTTACCTTGCCAGTTTTGTACTTTTCGAGCGTCTGAGTGAGCTTTCTTACCTGCTCACTGCCTATTGCTTGCACTTGTACAGGCTCGATAGCCTGCATGTTCATTTCGTCCATGCTCTAAAATCTCCTATCTTTTTTTGAACATATCGAGCGGATCGCTCAGGATTATCTTTTGTTCGACGGGTATAATCGGCTTGATCGGGCGAGACATTGCGAAATATCGCCACTCGTCGCATATGTGGTCTTCGAGGTTGGTGTCTATATCCTCGGGATGAGTTTCTGAATACATCATCAGCGGGATAGTACGGATAAAGCCCTTGCAATTTGAGAATACATACATTCTCGGGTAGCCGTTATCGTCGAATTGCAGTCTGTAGTGGCATTGCATAAGCCCGGGTATGCGCTCATGGTCGCCGGGCGTGAAGTATATGCCGTACTTCGTGGCAGTCTCGGCAATGCTTTCACCACGGCTTGCGTCCCAAATAGCAGGGTCGGCTACGCCTTGAATACTCCTGTTTTTAAACCAAGGGTGTGTACGCTCTATCTCGGCAATTTTTTTAAACTGCTCGTCGGGTGTCCACTTAACGCCCTCGTTGGGGTTTTTGGTGCAGCCGTAAAGCTCCATAATGCGGTACATGATACCGTCGGGGTCGACCGCCCACCATGCACAGCTAAACGGCTTTGCATAGCCGAAGTCGTAGCTGCGGTAAATGTTCCATGTCCTCGCTGCGCCGGAATTTAAATCAAACGGCTCAATAACATGACACCATCTGCGCTGCATTTTCAATTCGGCAGCGGATAGATTGCACCCATGTTCCTTCGCTTGCTTGAGGTCGGGATGTTCCCGCCATTCGGTAAAATACTGTCCCGAAAAGGTGTCCCAGTCGCCATAAAGCAGTGCGTTTCGCTCTTTCTCGGGCAGAAGTGCGAGTGAGCCAAGGTAGTTCGGGTCTTCTTTCAGCAGTATCTGATTATCAAAAACGGTAGCAGGTACGAAAACCCTATCCCTCTTAATCTTCTTGATTTCGCCCTCGGGGGTTTTTACCTCGACTATTTCAACGATAGGGGTCAGCGGCTCGGCGGCAGTTATAAACCGTTCCTTTACCCAGCCGTGGCCAATACCGCCGGGGTTGGTAGTAGCCCTGATATATACTCGGGTTTTCTTCTTGCTTTTAGGCTTCTTGCTTGGCCTGTTTCGAGAAAACATGTAGCTATACTCCTCCCAAGTAAAATGCGTGAGCTCGTCAAAGCCGATAAAATCGTATCGTTTGCCCTGATAGTTTGTTTTATCCTTGCTATGCTGCATCGAGCCGAAGTAAATTTTTGCGCCGGAAGGGAAGCGCCAGCAGTGCTTAGAGTCGTTGTATCGTGCGTTCGGAAATGCCATTGAGTATATATCCTGCGAGCGATCAATGAGCTCGGATAGCTGCGGGTAAGTCTTACGGAAGATAATAGCTCTGTAGTGCGGTATATCTACCTGTCGGAGTGCTTCGACAAGCAGTGCATCACTTTTCCCGCCTCCGGCAGCGCCGCCGTACAAGGCTTCGTATTCCGGCCTACACATAAAGGCAATTTGTTTAGGCTGCGGAGCCCATACGATGTTGGCCATCACTCGGCCTCCTTCACCGCCGGTATCATTACAACGCCGGTTTCGTTTTCGTCGTCATCGTCTGCGGCTGCTTTGAGCTTGTCCAATGCAAGCCGTTCAGCGGCTATTCTCTGTGCCTCGGCCTGAGCGGGAGTAGGAATGTTGTAGAAGTCACGCATAAGGCCAGTAAGGTCCTTGAGAACGCCGGTAAGGTCCTTAAGCGCCTTAGTGTCAACCTTGTCAAATATCTTCTCGGAGGTTTCTGAAAAGCCATCGCCGCCACCCTCTGAAACGATGTAGCGGTTGAATTGCTTCTCGTCCTCGAAAGCCTCCATAGCTACATCAATAGCCTTGGTAGTGGCAGTGATTAACCTCGCCAATCTATTGGCTTCCTTGCTGGCGGCTTTTTCTTCGGCTTTCTTGAACGCTTTTTGAACATGGCGTTCACGCTGTTCTTTCCATTGTTCACGGATAGATCGTTTGCTGATATTGCCTATAGAAACGCCGTATTTCTCGGATAGCTGCCTATAGCTGCATTTAGTCGTGATATATTCAGTTTTGATGGATGCCCAGTCCACTGAATTAGGTTTCGCCACGGTCTCAGCCTCCTCGCTGAGCCTATTCTATCGAAATGTATTATCCCGTTTCTATCCTTTAGCGGAGGGGAGGGGATAGCCCCCTCTCTCTATTAACCCCCCCTATAATCCCCCCTTCTTTCTCTCTCCCCCATTGAAATATGTCGAGAATTTAATAAAACAGGCATTAAAAAAAGCAGGGTAACGCATAATGCGCTACCCTGAATTTTACTCATACATCGTTTTTATCTCGGTGCAGGCTGCGGTCTGATATTCGTTGATTGTCATTCGTCATCCAACCCCCTCACAATTTCTCGAATTAAGAACGCTGCAAAAACAAAGAAGAATAGAATTAGGTATATCATTCGTCATCACTCCAATCAATTGCCTGTCCACAATGTGGGCAATAATATTCATACGGATAACCATACCTTGCTTTGCTATTGCACGATGGGCAAACCATTCCATCTTGGTTAGGTGACTTCTTCGGCACTTGCTTTTCAAGGGCTTCAAGAGCAAGATTAACCTTCTCACACATCCGGCCATTATGCTCTTTTGTATATCTTTTCTGGAGAGATTTGAAATGCTTTATTGCTTCTTCGTATGTCATTCGATCACCTCATCCATCTTTGCGCCGCAGTTTGCTATTAGCTTATTGAGTTCCGCAAGTCCACGCATAAAGATTAAATCTTCTGCGTAGAGGTAATCACGAAGTTTTTTAAGTTCAGAAACTGGCACGGCATCTATAGTTGGTAGGTTTTCAGCATATTCCAACACTGTTTCAATGCCACAGATGAAATCCTCGTTACCGTGTTCTTTGTCGTAGTGATTGCGGCGAATAGGGAACTTCATCAATTCTTCTCGTTCAATGTATTCAGCCATTGTCAGACTCCTCCGCTGGCTTCCTGAGCCATTCAAGGGCGCCTTCTAGCGCGCCCCACCCTCCGTCATACCCGATTTCGTATAAGCACATCGCCAACTCCTCATCGCTCATGCTTCGGATTCGGTCTGCGTTGCTATAAGGCTTGCACAGATTTGGATAGTCCATCCGAGCCGGATAGTATTTTACTTCGTCCACAATCATTCTCCTTTCGGCGGTTGGGGAAGTGGCATCCAGTGGGTAACTTTGTATGCCAAACCTATTTGGAATTTCTCACAGTCATAAAAACAAACTCCGATTGCCCAATAATCATCATTGTCGCAATAGGCGTGTTTATAATGCACAATACAGTTCACTTTTTCTTCTGGTAGCCTGTCCTTTACGCTTATCCACTCCTGCACCGTTACGCCGTTCTCTTTTTTAAGTGCCTCTATTGCTAACTTTGCGTATGTTGTAACAGGCTCGCTAAAAATATCGTGTGAAACGCCATACCAAAAATGCGATATAGCTTGTTCCACCAGCTTTTCCCTAACATCCATTGTCAGTCCTCCCATAAAACGCCTCTAAGTCATCTTGCGCCTTGTCTACAAAATCGGGGCAAGCCAAGCATTCCGGTAGCGGGTCATCCGTCATGAGGTCAACACGCCCAAGGCAGTAGATGCGGTCTTTCTTGCCGTCATTCCATTCATGGGACGGGTATCCTCGCTTGCCCAGCGCACACTTAACCGTTGCCATTGTCAGTCCTCCTCGAAATACCGTTTTTCGTTATGTAATCATCAATGGTTTGCCATAGTATCTCAGCGACATTTCAGATCCGACTTTCAGTCGCTCTATCGCTTTATCAACCTTGTCCATCAAACTCCGCCGCCTCCCATCTGTAAACATCCGCTTTTACAGCGCCAAACTTAACTGCGTCGGCGTGGCTCTCAAAGTAGATATCAATCACATTGCCCTTCACGCCGGTGTCCTCGACTATGTATGTTTTGCCGTTGATGAACAGCTTCGTCCCCATCGGGTACACACTGAGGTCGGCGGCTATCGTCTGCCCCTGTTTAGCTCGCTTGCCGCTGGCGGTGATACAATCATCCTTGCCACAGCAGTAGGTGCAGCCGCAGTATGCCGTGAGCCACATCCTGCGGGGCTCTGACAGCCACTGCTTGGGCTCATACACGCACAGACCCTCGGTGTTGACCTCCGGCGGTACACCCTCTGGCACGCTCTCGGCAGCCGTCAAAACGGCGTACACCGTCGCAACCGCCATCAGCACGGCACAGATTATGGTGATGATGATTGAGAAGTGTTTATTGCTCATCGATTCTTCTCCTTAGTCAATGTGATAGTGTTGGCAATAGGTCATGTGTCCACCTCCCGCACCATCACGAGGATGTAGTCCTCGTCGTGGAAGTAGTGCTCCACCCCGGCAAGGTAACGGGGGCTATCATCATGAATGATTGTGCCTTTCATGGCATCGACGATCATCTTGCCCATGACGGCGTGGTTGTCTATGTCGAGGTTATCGTTCCAGCAAAAACGAACGACCACCGGCTTATCAAACGGGGTAGTCCGGCATTGGGCCTTGCGCATCGCCGCCGTAGTCATCCAGTGCCATACCTCAGCATCCTTTTTGCGCTGCGCCCAGTGCTTGCCGGAATAGTAAGCGTTCATCCCGTACCGCCTGTTCCAAGACACTTTGGCGCTGGCGGGCTTGGGATAGGGGATTTTAAATTGCTCAGTTATTCTCATGTCGTACCTCAGTTTATCCACTTGACCACCGTGTCGCCGGTGTAGCCCTTTTCCCATACAAACCATGCATAGGCAACCGCTGACCCGCCACCGGCTTTCATTTTCTCAAAGTCGCCGTTTTTGGCGCAAAGCAGCCTGCCGGAAGCTACATATATGCGCTTTGGGGGGTATGTATCGAACAGCGCCCGTCGTGCCTTGCCCTCAAGGAATTGAAGCTTGAGAAACATTGCCACTTTGTGGCCTTCGCCGATAAGCTCAAGTGCGTGTTCCACAAATTCTCTGGCATATTTGTAAGGCGGATTCGTTATGATGTCACCCGTAACCGGAGCTTTCCAGTCGAAAAAGTCTACAATTCTGTCTCCATATCCACGGTTGATTAAGTCGGTCGAAAACACACGATATCCCTTTTCTTTTAAGACCTCAGACAAATGCCCTTCGCCACAAGCGCACTCCCATATGTACGGCGAAAAAGTCTCAACCTCGCAAAGCAGCTCAGCGGCCTTAGGCTCGGTAGCATAGTAGTCGTTGTTTTCCCGTTCTTTATCGGTGTGGTTGCTTGCACCCAGCGTCTTATAGATGCTGTTTGCGTTACCTACCCAATCGCTCACACCTCCACCTCCGCCATAAGCTCCTCAACGGTAATCTGTCCGTCGCACTGCATCGCCTTCAAAAGCCTGCTGTATGTAGTCAGCTCGTCCAGTGCTCGGGTACGGTACATGTTCAGCAACTGTGCCTTTTCCTCCGGCGTTTCCGCCAGCTTATAGCCGCCATCCTTAAGGGCGACTATAGGCACACCCGCTCGGCGTAAGAGCCGGATGTTCTCCCGTACAGTGCGATCATCCTTGTTCGCAATGCGGGATAACTGACTTCGGGAAAAAGCAAGCCCTGTCTGAAAGGCTGCTTCGATTGTTCTCATATGCTCACTCCTCCTCGTATTTTTCATCCAGCGCCGTGCAAATCTCGCAGCGCCAGTAACACCCACAACAGAAAGTTTCTATCTGCTGGATAAAATCTTGCTTACGGCGAAAGGCTGATTGTGTCGATGCTCCGGGCACAAGCCCTTCGCAGGTAATGCGATCTCTGCCGTTATCATGCTTGTAGTAGGGGCACTTGACATTCACCTGCCAGAATGATCCGCTCGGCACATCATCACCCCGTTACTTGGCTTTGCGGCCTTTTCGGCGGTCGGCTTCTGCCATGTCCAAAATTGCCTGATAGTGCGACTTACCGAAGTGCTTACCCTTGAGCTCGCAGTCGGCTACAACGGACACATAGCGGTCAAACTCGTCCGTGGACAGCTTCTCGAGCAGATCGTCTATCTGCTCGTCGGAGAGGAAAACAACACCCTTACCGAGAGTGCCGCCCATGAGCTTTTGCTTCTCGGCGGAGTTTTCAACATTTTCAGTTTTCAACACGCCACTTTTCGCTTTAGAAAGAAAGAAAGAATATTCTTTTTCTTCTTCTCTTTCTCTTTCTTCTTCTGCATCGTCTACCGAGATACTACACACATCTACGGTAGTATCTACCGTAGTATCTACAGTAGTATCTACGGTAGATTGTTTGTTGCTGGTCTTGTTAGCTCTCCAGCGGGCTTGCGCCATGCGTTTGCTCTCCCGGATTTTCTCCATGCCGTCGATATTCTGGTGCTCGTCCCAGCCAGTCACCGTGATAAAGCCTTCTTTGTCTATGCTTATCATGGAAAGCTGCTCAAGGGCTTGCAGCGCCGAGCGTATTGTCGACTCCTTGAAGCCCAGCTCGTCGGCAAGCATCTTGGATGAGTATGGGACGGTCTCGGTGAGAAATATCATGCCGCTTGAGTTGCACCGCCCGGCTAATGTTAAGAGCATGACCCATATCAAAGCGATGTTGTTGCCGTCGGGCAGGCGGCGCAGGTATTTGATTTTTCGATTGTCGAACATGTCAGTGGTGATCTTTACCCATTTAACTTCTGCGGCCATGTTGTCCTCCTTTAGTACGGAAGTTCGCTGTCGTCGTCGAACTCGGGAAACTCAGCACCGTATTCATAGCCGGTCACGGGCTCTGAGGCTTCGCTGGTCGGCTTTTTGCTGTCGGCGAAATAGATGTTGTCCACCTGCGCTTCCCACGCCGTGCGCTTGTTCCCGTCCTTGTCCGTCCATTTGCGGCTGTAGAGCTTGCCGGTGACGACTGCCATGCTGCCCTTGGTGAAATACTTGCTTATGAACTCGGCGGTGTGCCGCCATGCTACGCATTCAATAAAATCGGTCTGCTTCTCCTTGTCCTTGCCGGAATAGTCTCTGTCCACGGCGAGAGTGAAGGAAAGCACCGCTGTGTTGTTGCTCGTGTATTTGAGCTCAGGGGGCGCAGTGAAGCGCCCCATAATTGAAAGCTGATTAAGCATTGGCGGTTACCTCTGTAGCCTCGCCGGTCTCGGGGTCAACATCAAAATCGGCATATACGGTCTCATCGGGGACGGCGTACATGTCCTCATCGATCTTGGTCTTGACGGTCTCGTCCTGAGCTATGCCACGCACAAAATCGCTCTTGAGTGGGGCGTACTTAAGGACTTTCTTGAGAACGGTTTTCTTTGCCATCTCGTCAAAATTCGTCTGCCACGGTCCGTTTCCGTAGCTCTTGGAGTATCTCTTGGCGTGGGCGGAAACATCGTCAGCGGACATGACCTCAAAGCCGTAACCGCCATCCTTGGTCTTGAACATGGCATAGTAGGCAACAGCGCTGCCCCTGTCCTTCGTTGCGGGAATGTGCTTGAGCTTCGGGTCAATGCCGAGCTCGTACTCGAACTCGTCGTTTTCATAAACGACCTGCGCCTGAATGATGCTTACCTCGCCGGAACGGTACGCAAGGTCGATAAGACCCTTGTAGCCGAGCTGGAACGAAGCCTCCATCACACCGTGATTGCGGAAGGGGATTATGTACGCCTGACCGAGTGCCGTGTTCGGCTCAACGCCGAGCTGTGCGGCGGTCATCATTGCGCCGAGGAAACTCTGCGGCGTGCACTCTGCGAGCTTCGGAGTGGTGCTGATTGCGGAAAGCACCATGCGGGTAAAGCGTTCGGGGGTAAGCACACTCGGGAGAGCCTTTTTTATCTCGCCCTGCATCGCCTTGACATAGTCCTGCATCGTCTTGTTAGCTCTCTTGGTAACGCCCTGCTGTGCTGCTCTCTGAATAGTGTTGTTTGCCATGATTAAGCTCCTTTCTTTACGGTGACACGGAATGTGCGTGTCGGGGTTGTCTTGTAATATCTATCGGGTATCTTGCCGTTCTCGGCCTCGTAGGTCTTGCGGTCAAATGTACTTCGTGAAGCTGACTTCCAGCTTATCGTCACATTGCCGCAGCTGCCTTTCTCGGCATCGCCCATCCAGTCCTTAATGTTGTTCTCGTGGTCGGCTCTCTGGGTCTCAAGCTCTTTTATCTGAGTCGTCAGGGCGTTGTATGCGTCGATGTGGTAAGAAACTGCGGTAAGGTCAACCGCTGTGCCCGGTCTGCTGTCGGCATATATGGTCTTGAGAGCGTCTGTAGTGGCCTGTGAGCCGTCGAGAGCGGGAGGGGCATTATTTGTCACGCAGCCCCAAAAATCCTTTTCTGCCTGCGCCAGCGCCGCAATCTCGTCGTTGTTGCGCTCAATGGTGAAGTGGAAAAAGCCCACACCGAAGGCGAGCGCTCCGAGATACCATCTATCACAGCCTGTGACCATGAGGTAGTGGACACACTGGCAATACCAATGCTCGGGTATCTTGCCAGCTCTGAGCTTTTGGGCGATATCCCACGAGCTTGTGGTCTTGCACTCAAGGCCGGCCTTTTCGCCGATGACCATACGGTCGGGGTTAGCGTGTGCAAAGGGGTAGTCGTCGTTGTAGATGATGTTGTTCTCACGGCGGACCTTCTTGCCGGTCGCATCCATGAAACGCTCGGCGGCGTACTGCTCAAGATCATTGCCGAGCCTCACGGCCTCCTTGTCGCTGATATCCTCCGGCGTAATCTTGCCGGTCTTTTCGCACCACAGGGCGTATGCACTGTTGTACTGGTTAAGGCCGAGAATGCTTGCGGCATCGCTGCCGCCGATACTCTTTCTGCGAGCTTCAAGCCACTGCTCGTGGCTCATGTCCTTGGTTGATGTTTTGGTTATCATCGTTTTCTCCTTTATGTAATGCCGATACTCTCACGGCAAAAGTCCGGGTTAAGTCCAAATGCGCCGATCAGCTCGTTAAACCATTCGCTCTTGAAAAAGCCGGTCAGCTCGGTCATGGTCACGGGGTAGTTCCGATTGAGGATTGTCCCCGTCCGCCTCATGTGCTGTAGATCCTTGTATGCTTGGTCGATTATCGCCACGGCGAGGAAAGTATAAGGATCGCCCACGACGATGTTGTCATCGGGAGTGCGCTTTGTTCCTTCTGTCATAGTCACACTCCCAGCGGTACTGCTCGTACCGTCTTTGCTCAAGCTGCCGAGCGGCAAGCTTACACACCCCATAAAAGCCGATGCCCGCAAGCATGCAGAGCATAAGCCAAGCTACTGCTTCCATCATTCATTCTCCTTTTCGTTGTCGTTAGATAACATGGCATCAAGCACCGCTCGTGCCAGTGCGTCAATGTCCCGAGGCGTCACCACGAAGATATCGCCGTCAGCCTCGTATTGCAGCCCGCCGTCGGGCAACTCCGTGATGGTCATTTCCATTGTCAGCCCTCACTTTCTTCGATAGTCAAGAAATCTTGACTTTTCGCATAAAAAAATAAGTGGCGTTTTCCTCAAGAGGAATGCCGAGAACTTCACAAGCCTTGAATATTTCAGAGGTCTTCCACTCAAGCTTTCCGTTCAACCTGTGGGAAATAGACACAGTGCTCATGCCCATTGCTTCGGCAAACGCATCCTGTGTGCCAAAAACTTCTTTGATCTTCCCACGCAGTTTTGAATAACTCATTTGCACCATCCTTTCTAATTTGCAGTCAAGTTTTCTTGACTTCTTGATTATAATATACCCCCTCCATTTCTCATTGTCAAGGGATTTATTCAAGAAAACTTTACCGATTTTACAATAACATTAAATAAATATTGACTTTTCTTTACCTCGGTGATATTCTCATGTCATACCAATGCGTGAAAGTGGTGATTACAATCAATAATCAAGGAAGAATTGCAGATGCTTCAGATAGATTAAAAGAAGCTTTGCGTTTGAGAAATATGAAACAGGCTGAACTTGCAGAATTGACTGGTATAAGTAAGCAGTCAATCAACTGCTATGTCTCAGGAAGATACGAGCCTAAACAGGAAGCACTTTATAAGATGGGAAGGGCACTCGATGTCGCTGAGATGTGGCTTGCCGGGTATGATATTCCGATGGAACGCCCAAAAGAACAAAAAAACAACGATGCCTTGTCTGACATCGTTGTTATGCTCCGCACAGACGGGGAGTTCTTTTCTATTGTTGAGAAGATAAGTAAGATGGACCCCGAGAAACGGAAAAGTTTGAACGCTCTCTTGGATTAGCTTGACTTGAGTAAGATCTGATAGATAAGTTCGATTAGGGTTATGTCGGCACATTGTTTTAGCAGGTCATTGATACGATGTATGTACTGCGCCTTGACCGTGGTGCATACATTTTTGTTTTCATTATCCGTCATCGTGTTCCTCCCATAGCTTTTCAACAGTTGTCCCCAATGCTTTTGCAATGCGGATAGCAAGCAAGACATTCGGCAAGCGCATGCCGGCCTCTATCTCACATATCGTACTCGGGGCAGTGCCGGACAGCTCCGCCAATTCACGCTGGCTCATGCCTTCGTATTTCCTTGCGCTTTTCACATTACAGACCATATACTACCACCTTTTTTCGGCGTTCTGCGGAAAAATTCTGAAATCAGAATGCCCCGACAAAATTTTGTTGAATTTGTGCAAATTTGACTTCAAGTATTATAAATAACTCCCAATTGAAGTTTCATCCGCACAGTGGTAGTATGGATTGAACGGCAAAAAATATCAGTAATTGTACAAATTAAGAAGAAAGAAAACGGAGGAGTTTTATGGACGATTATAATTCGAACGCCCAGCGCATGGAGGCGATAATCGAAAGCGAGCAAAAGCGATTTGCCGCAAAGAATATTGTCATGGTCATCCTTGCACTTGTGGTTTTGGCAGCCTGCATATTTGTTGCGTACAAGTACGGTCACAATGATGCTTTTACCGCTGGGTATGATGCAGGGTATGAGGTCGGATACTCAGCCGGAAGGTCTGACGGATATGCCGATGGACACACAGATGGTTTTAGAGTTGGTTATGCCAATGGGTCAAAGAGAATAAATTGAGGGAAGAAAATGAATAGATCAATAGGAGACTATATTGTAATATTCATTATTATTGCTCTCATAGTAGGCCCAATTATTATTTTAATTTTATTTCCCGATAGTGAAAAAAACAGAATGGGCTCAGGATACCAAGAGCGATATGAAAAAGGATATGAAGAAGGGTACAGCAACGGTTTGTCACAGGGGAGGTCCGAAGGCTTCGAGGACGGCTATGAAAGCGGATATTCCACCGGCTTTGATGACGGGCAAATCTATATAGTCGAGAAATACGGGATCGTCGATTAGCTGTAAAGGATAATTCATATGGGGAAGAAGTTAAGCAACGAAACAACAATACGAGCCTTTATATATGCCCGCCGCTCCTCTGACCGGCAGAACGAAGAAAGCTGTCCGCAGCAGATAACCGTGTGTAAGGAGATGGCCGAGCGGCTCGGATATACGGTTATAAGAGTGTTCGCCGACGAGGCGATCTCCGGCAAAACGGACAAGCGGCCGGAGTTTCAGAAGATGGTGAGGGCCATTGAGGCCGGCAAGTGTGATGCCGTCATAGCCTACAAAAGCAACAGGATATCCCGAAACATGCTGCAAGCCCTAACCTACGAAAACAGGTTTGAGCAGCACGGTGTCAAACTGGTGTACGCAAAAGAGGAGTTTGGAGACAATGCCGCCGGGCGGTTTGCCCTGCGCAATATGATGAACTTAAACCAGTTCTATTCCGAGAACATGTCCGAGGATATAAAACGCTGCCTATATGCGTATGCCGAGGAGTGTAAGGTACTCGGCGGTAAGCTTCCGCTTGGGTATGTCAAGGGGGACGACGGCAGGTACGCTCTTGCCCACGACGGCACCGTTGAGATAGTGCAAGAGATATTCAGCCTTTACTGCTCCGGCGTTAAGAGCTCGGCTATCGTGCAGGCACTCAATGCAAGGGGCGTAAAAACATCCAAAGGAAAGCGCTTTACAATCGGTACAATTGAAAGCATACTTAAGAACGAAAAATACAAGGGTGTATATAATTACGGAAGCGTTCGCATTCCCAACGGCGTGCCACGCATAGTTGACGACAATACATTCAAGAAAGCGCAGGATATGTTGAAAAGAGCTCACAGAGCACCGGCGAAAAGCTGGGCTCAGACCGATTACCTTTTGACCGGCAAACTGTTCTGCGGTCACTGCGGAACGACGATGATAGGCGACAGCGGCAGGGGTATGAATGGTACTATATATAATTATTACTGTTGCCACAACAAAAAGAAAAACGGCGCAGACGCTTGCACGAAGAAGCGTATACGCCAAGAGGTTATCGAGGATATTGTTATTGACTACACGGTTAAGCATGTGCTTAAAGACGAGCTGATAGATAAGATCGCCGAGCAGGCAGTTAAGCTTCAGAACGACGACAAACAAATGCAAATCCATCAGCAGCACATAAAGCAATTGGCAGAAACACGGCAGAAGATACAGAATATTGTTGATGCCATAACAGACGGTTTCCGCACACCGGCTATGAAGGTGCAGCTTGAGGAGCTGACCGAGGAAGAAGAAGCACTCGCAAAAATGGTGGCCGAGGAAAGCTACGAAAAACCAACGCTTACGAAAGAGCAGATCGTGAAATGGCTGAACGGTTTCAAAGGCGGAGATACCAAAGACCCCGAGTTCAGAAGGCAGGTAATTGATATATTTGTGAACTCGATTTATCTTTTCGACGATCACCTTGTCATAGCATTCCACACCGGCAAACGAAAAGAAACATTGCCATTTGATGCTGCACTCGAAGCCGACGCATTGTCAGACAGTTCGACCTTAGCGACATACGCTCCACCA
>ULUO01090079.1_pt1 | contig 40662 bp, 40 predicted proteins | sample 1958611 | NCBI WGS metagenome assembly ULUO01 (sample SAMEA4835762, study PRJEB28245) | human gut metagenome | biome: gut microbiome; material: fecal sample | place: Denmark | collected 2008
CCCACGGCACGCCCGAGTGTGAACGAGCCGTTAACAACAACGGGGTTTACAACGCAAAGCACGGAATTTTCAGCCGAAAATGTTGAAAAAACGGTTGAAAGTGTTGAAAAAATCACTGCTTTAAATCACCGTGTTATCGGAGAATGTCTGAACACATACATTCTTGTCGAAATCGGGGACGAGCTGCTGCTCATCGACAAGCACGCAGCGCACGAGCGCATGATCTTTGACAGGCTCAAGGCGCAGGGTCGGCAGATAATGTCGCAGACGCTTCTGACCCCTGTTATCATAAAGCCCACAGGCGAGGACGGCGAGCTTTTGGAGCAAAACGAGGCGCTTTTATCGGATCTCGGCTTTGAGATAGAGCCCTACGGCGCCGGCGCTTACGCCATCCGTGCCCTGCCCGACGACATGGATGTGTCGGAAGCCAGGGCCGCCGTTGAGGAGATATGCGAAAAGCTCCGGCGGGGCGATATCGTGAGCGCAGACTCGGCTCGTGACGAGCTTCTGCACACGGTTGCCTGCAAGGCGGCGATAAAGGCCGGACGCCGGCACGATATCCGTGAGCTTGAGCGCATTGCCGACGCCGTTATCGCAGGCGAGGTCAGATACTGCCCGCACGGCCGCCCGGTCTCCGTGCGCCTAACGAAAAACGAGCTCGACAAATTTTTCAGTCGTATAGTATAAACGCTGAATATACCGACATTATCACCGCCGACCGACTGAGCCGACGGAAGGCGAATTCTGCCGCCTTTCTGGTGCTTTACAGTTATGGCGGCGGCGATTTTCGCTCAGGCAAGGCGAAGACTGAAGGGAATACTTCCGTATTTCCAAGGGCTTTAACGCAGCATGAGCGGAAAGCGACCCGCCATAACCGGCAGAGGCTCGGCTTTCGTCGGTTCAGGAGGTTTTAGATGATCCCTAAAGTTGTAGTTATAACAGGCCCTACGGCGACCGGCAAGACGAAGCTTGCCGTGGCGCTGGCGCATGATTTTGACGGTGAGATAGTCTCGGCCGACTCCATGCAGGTCTACCGGCACATGGACATCGGCACGGCAAAGGTAACGCCCGAGGAAACGGAGGGCGTGCCGCATTACATGATAGACATCGCCGACCCCGCCGAGAGCTTTTCGGCGGCACGATATGTCGGGGAAGCGACCCGCTGCGTGGACGACATCCTTGCCCGGGGCAAGCTCCCCATCATCGCAGGCGGCACGAATTTATACATCGATTCGCTCATCTCCGGCCGTGACTTTGCCGACAATGAGCTCGGCAACGCCCTCAGATGCGAGCTCGACCGGCAGTATGACGAGCTCGGCGGCGAGGCTATGCTCGAGCGCCTGCGCAGCTTTGACCCCGACAGGGCGGCAAAGCTGCACCCGGCAGACCGCCGCAGGATAGTGCGGGCGATAGAGGTTTTTAAGCTCACGGGCAAGACCATCACGCAGCACGACTTTGAGACACGAAGCCGCCCGCCGAGATACGATGCGGCAATGATCGCACTTGACTTCCTCGACCGCCAAGACCTGTACGACCGCATCGACAGGCGTGTCGATATCATGGTGCTTGAGGGGCTTTTTGACGAGGTCGAGAAGCTTTTGAACGACGGGCTTTCCGACGAGTGCACCGCCATGCAGGCAATAGGGTACAAAGAGCCGGCGGCTTATCTAAGGGGCGAGATAACAAAGGATGAAGCTGTCGGGCTGATCAAGCGTGAAAGCCGCCGCTACGCCAAGCGACAGCTGACATGGCTGCGGCGAAACGGCGATATCTTCTGGATACGCCACGGCAAAACGCCCGATATTGAAAGCTCCCGACTGCTTTCGACCGATTATTTGCACCACTGCGGTATATGATAATTCTGCCTAACGGCAGATTACATATATAGGAGTGGCAGCAATGCAAAAGACGCAAAATTTACAGGACGCATTTTTAAATCAGGTACGCAGGGACAAGACGAGCCTCACGGTTTTTCTGATGAACGGCTTTCAGATACACGGGGTCATCCGTGCCTTTGACGGCTTCACCGTGATACTCGATTCCGACGGCAAGCAGCAGCTTATCTACAAGCACGCAATTTCGACGATAATCCCGCCAAGGCCCGTGGAATATTCGGCGGAAGATGCGTAACTACCTGCACATCGTTGCGGCGGTCATTTTCCTCGGTGCGGCGGCGTATCTCGTGTGCCTGTTCGTGCAGGTCGAGCGCTCGCCCGAGACCGCTTCGGTCTACCGCATGGAGGTCGACGACAGCGTGGAGGCAGTCGGCAGGGTGCAGTGCGATGCAGAGTATATCACAGCCGACTTTGAGACCGTGTACTTCACGGTCTCGGAGGGGCAGTGGGTCTCCGGCGGCAAGCTTGTCGCCCTCGGGGACGCAAGCTTTGAAAACCTCGTGACCGCACCGTGCGCAGGCTACTTTACCCGCACGCTTGGTGCTGATGCGCCCGAAAACGCAGTCGGCAGGATAGTCTCCGGCGGCTGGCGGTTTGTTGCCAGGCTCAAAAACGCAGGCCAATACCGTGTCGGTCAGCGGCTGTATCTGACGGTTTTCGACAAATATCCTGCGTATATCGAAAAAATCGACAATAACACCGTGACCGTGCGCTGCAAAACGGGGCTCGACGCCGTTCTGGAGGCAGGCACTGTCAGGGCGACGCTCTCGACGGCGGAGCTTGAGGGGCTGCGGGTGCCGCAAAGGGCGCTGCACTCGGACAGCAGCGGCTCTTTCGTGTATGTCCTCAAGACGGACAAGCCCGAGCGCACGCCGGTCGAGGTTATTTTCAACAAAAACGGTCTCTGCCTTGTAAAGGGCGACAGCATTTTTGAAAATATGAAAGTTTTAGTGGGATAAGGTGATAAAAAATGAGCATTGCGGAAAATGTGAAGCTTGTTAAGGAAAACATTGCGGCGGCGGCAATTCGCTGCGGCCGTGACCCGAAGGAGATCAAGCTCGTTGCGGCAACGAAGATGAACGATGCTTCCCGTGTGCGTGAGGCCATCGCCGCCGGAGTGGATATCTGCGGGGAAAACCGTGTGCAGGAGCTTCAGGAGAAGCTCGCCCAAGGGGCATATGACGGCTGCCCGCTGCATTTCATCGGTCATTTGCAGAAAAACAAGGTGAAATACATCGTCGGCAAGGTGGAGCTCATCCACTCGGTGGACAGCGTTTCGCTTGCGCAGGAGATAAACAGGCGTGCCGCCGCACTGGGCATCACGCAGGACATTTTGCTCGAGGTGAACATCGGAGCGGAGGAAAACAAGTCCGGCTTTGCGCCCGACGAGCTTGCCAATGCGCTGGACGAGATAGTGCAATTTTCCTCCGTTCGGGTGCTCGGATTGATGGCGATACCCCCAATTTGTGAAATTTCGGAAAACAATAGGGTATATTTTAGGCGTATGAAGCAGCTTTTTATTGACATCGGGCAAAAAAAATACGATAATGTCAGTATGTTGCTTTTATCAATGGGCATGAGTGCTGATTACGAGGTGGCCGTCGAGGAGGGCGCAAGCCTTGTGCGTGTCGGCACGGGCATCTTCGGTGCCCGAAACTATAAATAATTACCGGGGGCTGTACCATGGCATTTTTGGATAACTTTAAAAACGCTCTTCGTCCGTATGACGATGATGACTATATAGAAAACGAGGCTACCGAGGAGGAGACCGCCGCATTTGAGCCCGTGGCCGAGCCGCAGCCCGCTCCCGAAAAGGAGGAGTACTCCGAGCCCAAGCCCAAGTTCGGCAAGAAGGAGCACAGAGCCTACGCCGCTCCGCAGCCGGCCCCCGCTCCCGAAAAGGCGAGGATGCGCCTTATGCTCATCACGCCCACGGAGTTTGACGAGGCCGCCGAGATAGCCGATAATCTCAAGGATCGCCGTGCGGTGCTGATGAATGTCGAAAAAACCGATAACGAGACCGCCCGCAGACTTATTGACTTTTTGTCCGGTGTGGTGTACGCTCTCGGCGGAAAGATAATGCGCATATCCGCACAGGCATATGTGCTCACGCCTACGAATGTCGACCTTGTCGGCGAAGGCATGGCAGATCTCGAAAGCGCAGGTCTGTATTTCTGATTTCATAAAAACGCAGCTTGTCCCAAATTAGAAAGGTGGATTTAGATATGATCACTCATCAGGATATCCGTGAAAAGAGCTTTGATAACGCAAAGGCCGTGTTCGGCGGCTACGACATGGGCGCAGTCGAGGATTATCTCGACGATGTTGCCGATGCCTTTGAGGCTCTGCAGAAGGAAAATTCCGCTCTCAAGACCAAGATGAAAATTTTGGTTGACAAGATAGAGGAGTACCGTACCAACGAGGACGCACTCAACCGTTCCATTCTGTCGGCTCAGAAGCTGAGCGTTCAGATAGAGAGCGACGCACGCTCCCGTGCCGCCACCATCGTTTCCGAGGCGGAGACTAAGGCTGCTTCCATTCTGGGCAGCATTGATGAGCGAATAGCTACCGAGGAGAACCGTCTGCAGCAGGCTAAGATATCCGCTGCGAAGTTCCTCGATCAGGCACGCACACTTTGCCAGGACCAGCTCAATAAGCTCGACCTTATCGCCGCTTCCAACACCGTTGGCGCAGCGGCCTCCGATAAGGACAGCGTACGAATACCTCAGGAGAACAATGCACCTGCCGCCGATAAATCTGCTTTTGATGCCGGCAATACTCAGGTATTTTCGTTCTCTAAGGACAACTGAGTTTTTTCGATTGCTCGGCAAAAAGGCGTGCAGAGGATGCATTTCATCCCTTAGCACGCTTTTTTGTTTTTTAGTCGACAGGAGACAAAAAGCCTGTCGGTTTTGACAGCCCCCCTTTCCGCCCATGCTCCGCCAAACCCCTAGCCCATATATGTCCATTATGGCCGTCGGGCTTTATCTTTGCCTGAACGAAAAGTTGAGCCGTCAAAACTGCAAGCACCTGTCAGCGGTGCTTGTCGATGAGTTTATTAAAAGCTGACAGGCGACAGTTATTTGTCTCCTGCCGACTTTTAGGGATAATAGATTAGAAATAGAGATTAAATATTCATCGGAGGAGTAACCAATGGCACAGAAATACGATTTGACCCTGAATCTTCCCAAGACCGATTTCCCCATGAGAGCCGGCCTTCCCAAGCGTGAGCCGGACATGCTCAAGCACTGGGAGGAGCTCGATATTTACAACGAAATGCTCAAGAAAAACGAAGGCAAGCCGCTGTTCAACCTGCATGACGGCCCTCCGTTCTCCAACGGCAACATCCATATGGGTCACGCCCTTAACAAGTCCATCAAGGACTTCATCACCCGCTCTTACGCAATGCGCGGCTACTACACGCCCTACATCCCCGGCTGGGATAACCACGGCATGCCTATCGAAAGCGCCATCATCAAGGAGCAGAAGCTCAATCACAAGGCAATGAGCGTTGCCGACTTCCGTTCCGCCTGCCAGGCCTACGCCGAGAAGTATATCGGCATCCAGATGGAGGGCTTCAAGCGTCTGGGCGTTATCGGCGACTGGGAGCACCCGTACAAGACCATGAACAAGGGCTTCGAGGCAGACGAGGTGCGTGTGTTCGGCAAGATGTATAAAAACGGCCACATCTACAAGGGCCTCAAGCCCGTTTACTGGTGCGCACATGACGAGACCGCACTGGCCGAGGCCGAGATCGAGTATCAGGACGACCCGTGCACGACCGTGTATGTTAAGTTTGCCATGAACGACGACCTCGGCAAGCTTTCGCACCTTGATAAGTCGAAGCTTTACTTCATCATCTGGACGACCACCATCTGGACGCTGCCCGGCAACCTTGCTATCGCCCTGCACCCGGACGAGAGCTACGCCATCGTTAAGGCCGCTAACGGCGAAATGTACATCGTCGCCGAGGCGCTCGTCGAGAAGGTCATGGCAGTCGGCGGTATCGACGAGTACGAGATCGTCGAGACCCATTCCGGCAGCTTCTTTGAAAATATGCTCGCTTCGCATCCGTTCCTGCCCAAGACCAGCCGTCTGGTGCTGGCCGACTATGTCACCATGGACTCCGGCACAGGCTGCGTCCACACCGCACCCGGCTTCGGTGCAGACGACTATCTGACCTGCAAGCGCTACGGCATGGACATGGTCGTCCCCGTCGACGATCAGGGCAGACACACCGATTATGCCGGCAAGTACGCCGGTCTCAAGACCGATGAGTCCAACCCCATCATCTTAAACGACATGAGAGACAGCGGCGTTCTGTTCGCCTCCGAGGATATCGTCCACAGCTACCCGCACTGCTGGAGATGCAAGCACCCGATCATCTTCCGTGCCACTCCGCAGTGGTTCTGCTCGGTTGACAGCTTCAAGGAGGAGGCCGTCAAGGCATGCGAGAATGTCCGCTGGCTGCCGGCATGGGGTCAGGATCGCATGGCATCGATGATCCGTGAGCGTGCCGACTGGTGCATCTCCCGTCAGCGCCGCTGGGGTCTGCCCATCCCCGTTTTCTACTGCTCGGACTGCGGCAAGCCCGTCTGCACCGACGAGAGCATCGAGTCCGTTGCCGCTATCTTCGAGGAGCACGGCTCGAACGCATGGTTTGAGCGTGAGGCCGAGGAGCTTCTGCCGCAGGGCTTCAAGTGCCCGCACTGCGGCGGTACCCACTTCACCAAGGAGACCGACACTCTCGACGGTTGGTTCGACTCCGGCTCGACCCACTTTGCCGCAATGAAGCGTGACCAGGGCTTCTGGCCTGCAAACATGTACATGGAGGGCGGCGACCAGTACCGTGGCTGGTTCCAGTCGTCTCTGCTCGTTGCCGTCGGCGCACTGGGCATGGGCGCACCGTACAAGGAGTGCCTGACCCACGGCTGGACGGTTGACGGCGAGGGTCGTGCAATGCACAAGTCCCTCGGCAACGGCGTTGACCCCGCCGACATCGTCAAGGAGTTCGGCGCAGATATGATCCGCCTGTGGGCAGGCTCGGCCGACTACCATGTCGATGTGCGCTGCTCCAAGGAGATCTTCAAGCAGCTTTCGCAGAACTACCTCAAGTTCCGCAACACCGCCCGCTACTGCCTCGGCAACCTTGACGGCTTCGACGCAAACGACCTCGTTAAGCCCGAGGATATGCTGGAGCTGGACAAGTGGGCAATGACCAAGCTCAACAAGCTCATCGAGAAGGCCACCGCCGCATATGACGATTACGAGTTCCATGTGGTGTCGCACCTTATCAACGACTTCTGTGTCGTCGAGCTTTCAAACTTCTATCTCGACATCATCAAGGACAGGCTCTACTGCGAGGAGCGTGACGGTCTCAAGCGCCGCAGCGCCCAGACCGCTCTGTACCTCATCCTTGACACCATGACCAAGATGTTCGCCCCCATCCTCGCATTCACCTGCGACGAGATCTGGCTTGCGATGCCGCACCGTGACGGCGACGATGTCCGCAATGTCGTCTTGAATGAGATGAACAAGCCCTTCACCGAGTACGCTCTCGACGACGACGAGATGGCAAAGTGGGACGCACTCATCTCCGTGAGAAACGATGTGAACGGCGTTTTGGAGGCTGCCCGTGGTGCAAAGCGCATCGGCAAGCCCCTTGAGGCTTCCGTCACCCTGCACGCAAAGGGTGCAAGCAGGCAGACCGTTGAGCGCATCTCCGACATGAACCTGAGCGAGCTGTTCATCGTGTCCGAGTGCCTTATCTCCGACGAGGACGAGCATGATCCCGAGGCCGTTGTCGGCGACGGCAGCTACAACAGCGGCCTGACCGTTTCCGTAAAGGAAGCACCGGGCACCAAGTGCCCCCGCTGCTGGATGCACTCAACTAAGGCCGATCCTGAGACCGGACTGTGCCCCCGCTGCGCGGCAGTCGTTGCAAAACTGTAAAATATATGTTGAAATAGGGACAGCAGAACGCTGTCCCTATTGACTATTTGAGCTTTTTGGTGCAAAATAGTCTATATATACCCTAAAGGTGAAAAGATATGTTATATGCAATAATAGCCGCAATAATTTTAATAGGCGACCAGTGGCTGAAATACTGGGTCACGGTGAACATCACGCTTTCAACCGGCGAGGTTGCGCTCATCCCGGGCGTTGTGAAGCTCGTCAACATCCATAACAACGGAGCGGCGTTTGGCCTTCTGGGCGACGCAGCGTATGCACGCTGGCTGTTCCTCGGCGTTGCCGCACTGTTCGTAATCGTCATCATCGTCGTGCTGGCAAAGCACATGTTCAAGTCCCGCTTTGCAAACTGGTGCGCCGTGCTGGCGCTTGCCGGCGCCGTGGGCAACTGCATCGACCGTGCGCTGTACGGCTATGTGGTGGACATGTTCAAGGTCGAGTTTATGGACTTTGCCGTTTTCAATGTCGCCGACATTTTCCTTGTCCTCGCTTGCTTTGCGTTTATAATCTACCTCATCGTTGATATCTTCAAGGGCGGCAGGTCCGATGACGATGACGACGACGAGGAGGAAGAAAAGCCGAGAAGAAGCGAGCGCAAGGCAGAGCCCAAGCCCGAGCGCAAGGCAGAAACCAAGCTTGAGAAGAAGGTCAAAAAGCCCGTGACGGACGACAAGTACGATGTCTCCGGCATCGAGACGCTGTCGTTTGAGTTCCCCGACACGGCGACACCGCTGGTATCGGACGACAAGGCCGACGAGGGCGATTTTTGGGAGTCGTTCAAGTTTGAGCTGAGAAACGGCGACACGGACGAGCAGCCCAAGGCAAAGCCGCAGACGGCAAAGCCCGCACCCAAGCCGCAGCCGACGGCCAAGCCCAAGCCCGCTGCACCCAAGCCCAAGGCGAAATCGTCCGAGTACGATCTTGATTCGATCCTGGCGGAGTTCAAGGACTTATAATGGAAATTATCGAAATTATTGCACAGGAGAGCGGCGAGCGTATCGACGCTCTCCTTGCACGCTCGGAAGATAGCCTCACCCGCTCGGCGGCGCAGAAGCTGCTGGACGCAGGAAAGGTTTGCGTGAACGGAAAAGCGGTAAGGAAAAATTACAAGTGCCAAAGCGGCGACACGGTGCGGTTTAGTCTCCCCGAGCCGGAGGAAACGGAGCTTGTTGCGCAGGATATCCCGCTCGATGTGGTGTTTGAGGATAACGATGTCATCGTCATAAACAAGCCCCGGGGCATGGTGGTGCATCCGGCGGCCGGGCACCCGGACGGAACGCTGGTCAACGCCCTCATGCACTATTGCGGCGACACGCTTTCCGGCATCGGCGGCGAGAAGCGCCCCGGCATCGTCCACCGCATCGACAAGGACACCTCGGGACTGCTCATCGTTGCGAAAAACGACCTTGCGCACCTCGGCCTTTCCGAGCAGCTCAAGGACCGCAGCCTGTCAAGAGTGTACGAGGCCGTGGTCAAGGGCAGATTGCGTGAGGACAGCGGAATGATAGACGCCCCCATCGGCAGACACCCCACCGACCGCAAGCGCATGGCGGTGACGGATAAAAACTCCCGAAGCGCCGTGACGCACTGGGAGGTCATCGCCCGCTACAACGGCTACACGCATGTAAGATGCCGCCTTGAGACCGGCAGAACGCATCAGATCAGAGTTCACATGGCGCACATCGGTCACCCGCTGCTCGGCGACTTCACCTACGGCGCACCGTGCCCCGAAAAGGGGCTTGTCGGCCAGTGCCTGCACGCCCGTGAGCTTAAATTCATCCACCCCCGCACCGGCGAGCCTGTGCATCTCACAACCGCCCTCCCCGAATATTTTGAAGAAGTGCTGAGTAAATTGGGAAATCCCATAGGATAAAAAAAGTAAGCTGTTCAAACGAACAGCTTACTTTTTTTACTTTTGTAATATGCCCCCAAATGCCGTCACCAACAACGGGGAGAGCAAAAAGAACAGCCCGACGGATGTCCAAATAAATGTTTTCAGAAATTCCTTGACTTCTTTGCCCTCCAAGGTGCTTTTGATGCATTGAAGCACGCCATACAGTGTCGCCGGAATGATGATGATTCCGATAAAATACATGATCTCCGCCGGAATACCCCAAAGATAAAAAACTACTTCTTCCATAATGTGTACCTCCGTTAGAAACCGATAATACCAACTGCTTGCCTTACACTTCACAATCTACACGATATTGCCGGTTTTGTCAACATTTGTTTTACAATATGATCGGCTGCAATTGCCTGCCCTCAAGCGCCGCCTCTATCGCATCGGGCAGCAGCGCAAAGTCCGAGGCGAGGGAGTAGGGCTTTTTGGTGAAGTCGTCCTGTTTGTACGGCACGAGGTAGACATTTTTGCGGTTAAAAAGCGCCGCTATGTTCGGGGCAGAGCCGGTCAGACCGTCATTTGTGGAAAAGGCGATGACGAGCGGCTTGCCGTTTCTTAAATGCGCCTTGGCGGCCATGGTGACGGCGGTGTCGGTCACGCCGTGAGCGAGCTTCGCCATGGTGTTTCCCGTGCAGGGGGCAATGACTAATGCGTCCATGGGCGTACTCGGCCCAAGGGGCTCGGCGTCCGCTATTGTGCACACGGGCGCACGGCCGGTAATGTCAAAAAGCCGCTTTTTGAAGCTTGCGGCAGTGCCGAAGCGGCTGTCGGTACTCGCCGCCGTCTCGCTCATTATAGGCACGATATCGTAGCGCTCGCACAGCGTGCCCAGCACACCGAACAGCTTTTCATAGGTGCAGTAAGAGCCGCAAAGCGCAAGCCCTATGCATTTTTTATTCATGTCCTTCCTCCCTTATGATACTCATGACAGCATTAAAAACGAGCCGTGCCGCCGACTCGGGCGCATACCGCCCGGGAAGCCCGGGTGCGGCAAGGTACCGCAGTCCCATGCGCTCGGCGTCGGCTTTATCTATCCCCGGCGCTGACGCTAATTCGAGCATGAGGCAGCTTTTCTTAAACCCCTCGAGCGTGGGTATCACCGCCGCCGGAGCGGTGTTTATGACGGCATCGAAGGCGGCATACAGCGCCGTGTCCGTCGGCTTCATTGCGTGCAGACCCATGCCCTCGGCAAGCGCACGGGACTCGACATTTTTCGACATTACCGTCGTTTTGGCGTCCAGTCCCTTTAGCTTGTGCGCCAAGAGCCTGCCGATGCGCCCGTAGCCGACGACGAGCACATTCGTGTCGAAAATTGTCGAAGATAAATTCTCCGTCAGCAATGACACCGCCCCCTCGGCGGTGACATTGGCGTTGCCGAGCGTGAACTCCGGTCGGGTCATGACATCCCGCAGACGCAGGTGCTTTGCTGTTTCCCGCAGCTTGGGTGAAATCTTTCCGCCGCACACGAGCGTGCCGGGCGCAAGCTTCGACAAAATTTCCGACAAATCGTGCGTTTTTTCGGCAAACGGAGCGTTCAGTGTGCCGGATATCCTGCCCTCTGCCGGCAGCGGCAGCACCACGCAGTCGGCGCTTTCGACAGTTTTCGACATTTTGGCTCCCCCGGGGAGCTTCGCTTTTTCGAGCGCAAAGCAGCGCACGCCATGCCCTGCATCCACGAGCATTTTTGCAAGGCACACAAGGCGCTCATCGCCGCCTATTATCAAAAAATTCATCACATCACCTCTCCCGTCATTTTATTCTGTTGTGCAGCAGTCGGTGAGTGTGGTATAATAACCGCCGAAGCGGTTATTATACATTTTTATCGCCGCTTCTCTCTCCGGCTTTGCCGGAAACCGAAAAACATGGCTAAATTATGCCGGTTTGCTTCGCTTCATGGCATAATAATGATTTAATCAAAAACAATGAGGTATCAAAATGAGCAGAGCAGACGAAATTTTTATCAGTAACTGCAAGGATATTCTTGAAAACGGCGTGTGGGACACCGACCTCAAGGTCCGCCCGAGGTGGGATGACGGCGAGAGTGCGCACACGGTGAAAAAGTTCGGGATAGTTAACCGCTACGACCTTTCCGAGGAGTTTCCCATCCTCACCGTCCGCCGCACCTACTGGAAGTCGGCGATAGACGAGCTGCTGTGGATATGGCAGAAGAAAAGCAACAATGTGCACGACTTAAAAAGCCATGTCTGGGACGCTTGGGCGGACGAGACCGGCTCCATCGGCAAGGCCTACGGCTATCAGCTTGGCGTGAAGCACCGCTACCCAGAGGGCGAGATGGATCAGGTCGACAGAGTGCTGTTTGACCTCAAGCATAACCCCGCATCGAGGCGCATCATGACCAATATCTACAACCACGCAGACCTCAGCGAGATGGCGCTGTACCCCTGCGCATACTCGATGACCTTCAATGTCACGGGAAACAGGCTCAACGCCATACTCAATCAGCGCTCGCAGGATATGCTCACGGCGAACAACTGGAATGTCGTGCAGTACGCTGCGCTGACCTGCATGCTGGCGCAGGTGTCGGGACTTAAGCCGGGCGAGTTTATGCATGTCATCGCCGACGCTCACATTTACGACCGCCATGTTCCGCTCGTGCAGGAGATAATCGCAAACGAGCCCAAGCCCGCTCCACGGTTCGTGATAGACCCCGCCGTCGACGATTTTTACAGGTTCACCGTCGACAGCTTCAGGATGGAAAACTACGAGTTTTCCGACTTCAACAAGAAAATTCCCGTCGCGATCTGAGGTGATAACATGGATGCAATAGTTGCGGTCTATTCCGATTGGGGCATAGGCGCAGGCGGCACGCAGCCGGTGGTCTTAAAGGCCGACCGTGCGCAGTTTAAGCGTGTCACGGACGGCAAGACCGTCATCGTCGGCAGGCGCACCCTCTCCGATTTCCCGAACGGCAGGCCCCTGAAGGGTCGGCGGAACATCGTCGTGACCCGTCAGAATATTTTAATTGACGGCGCTTTCGTCGCCCACAGCGTGGCGGAAGCTGCCGAGCTGTGCAAGGATGAAGCCACGGTCGTCATCGGCGGCGCAAGCGTTTACCGTGACTTTTTCCCGCTTATCGATCGGGTGTTCGTCACGAAGATAGACCTTTGTCCCGTGTCGGATTCGTTCTTCCCGAACCTCGACGAGCTTTGCGGCTGGCAGCTTGTTGACAATGGCGAGGAGCTTCACGAGGGCGATATCGCCTACCGCTTCACGGTTTATGAAAGGAAGTAGATCATGAAAAAAGCTGCTGCGATTTTGCTTGCAATTTCAGTGCTTTTCCTTGTCGGCTGCTCAGACAGCGACGGAGATGTGAAAAAGCCCAAGGAGACCGCCGTCACGGTCACCACGGGAGACTGCTTTGAGATAAATAAGCTAAAGGGAGAGGACGGGAACGAGAAATTTTCCTACACCGTCAAGACCCATGACGGCAAGGTCATAGAGTCCGCCGTCTGCGCAAACGAGCCCAAGGTCAAGCCCCTGAACGACGACCTTCTCGGCGTGCGCTTTTACACGGCGACCGACAGCTTCGTGCGCTACTACGATCTCAAGGCAGGCCGTGTCTCTGCCTCCTACTTCGGCGCATTCTGGGATAACGGCACGCTCCTTGCGTACAATGATTTTGAGAAAAGCGGCAAGCTCATCGTGCGTGATATCTTCGACGACAACGGCTACCGCTACGAAAAGGAGATAAAAAGCGACTCGCTGACGCTTATCGTAACAAAAGCCGAGCCGACAGACGACGGTGAGACGCTGATAGTCAAATTCAAGCTCGGCGAACACGGCGCCGAGAAAAATGTAAGATTACCGTTAGTGGATAAAGACAGCGATGGAGTTTGACAAATATCAATATATAGGAAAATTAAACATAGAATTTCTTGAAGCTGAGTTCGGCAAACTTGCAACGGACGAGCTTATTCTTACCGACGAGCGAGATGCGCACATCAAAGAGCGGCACGGTCAGGATTATATTTTGTTTCATCAGTGCCTCAACGATGTAGTAAAAATGCCCGATATAAAGACACAATAGAAATGGTTTAGAAGTAGAGAATGTGCTGCTACACACCCTTTGGGTCAAAAGAAATGTGGGGTTGGCACTCCCACCGTAACCAAAAAAGCAGCGATTGAGTTTCCTCAATCGCTGCTTTTTACTTATTATTACTTATTGATTACTTCTTCTCGGCGCTGTACGCTGCGTAAGTCGTAAACTTAAACCCATCGGTGTTGCTGAAGAACTGGGTGAAGTCAAAATCCTTGTACTGTGAGTTGAACTCCGCCTTATCCGATACCTTCCACTTTTTCATCTCCTCGTCAAAGTCGTAGCTTGCCGCCATCTGGCCGAGCGTGTAGCCGTACTGGTTGTTGATATCGACATTGCTTGCCGTGGTGGGCAGGCGCATGATGATATGATAGCCGAACTTCGATTCGACAACATCCGACACCTCGTAGTCCTTGAGCGCCTTGGTCGCATCGGTGTACTCCTGCACCATTGCGCCATCGGTGAAGCAGTAGCCGTTGGGGTACGACTCCTTGCCGGGGTCCTCGCTGTCTTTTTTCATGTACTCAAGGAATTTTTCCTTGCGCTTTTCGTCATCCTTAATGGCCTTGAGCTCCTTGGCGAGCTTCTCGGCCTTTGCCTTCTTCTCGGCCTTGGCAGAGTCGGAGATATCCTTCTCGGTGGTCTTACCGTCCTCGCCCTTGACCTCCTCGGTGGTCTTGAACAGGATGTGGGCGCTGGTCATGAATCCGTTTTCGTCGATGTAGCCCTTGAGGGTCTCGTCACTGACCTTCTCGCCGTTTTCGCCGTAGAGTGAGGCGAAGATGTTGGAAAGGGTGAAGTTGACCTTGTTGACGGCCTTGAACGAATCGAGCGTGAAGCCCTGACCGTTGAGTGCTGCGGTGAACGCAGCGTCGGGGTCGTCCTGATTCTCGTAATTTTTGCGGATGGCGCTGATATTGTCCTCAAGGGTCTTGAGCTGCTCATCGGTGGGCAGGCAGTTCATGGACTTGCCCTTGCTCATGATGACGCAGGCCTGAGCGGCGTTATACAGCGCCTCGTTAACGCACCACTCGGCGTTTGTTTTGGTCTTATCGTAGATGCACACGCCGTCCCAATCGACACCGCCGCCGGTGGAGGACTGGTAGTATTTCGTGAGGGTGGTGGCAGCGGTCTTGAGGTAGTACATGAACTCGTCAAAGCTGACATCCGTGCCTTCTACGGACATGACCGTGTCGCCTTTTTTTGAGCCGCAGCCGGTCAGGCAGCCGAGTGCGAGCACCAGTGCGAGCAATATCGCAGCAAACTTTTTCATTATAACTCTCCGTTCAATATAAGGTTAAGCCTATTCTAATACTTTTTTTAGCAATAATCCAGAACTTTTCGTTAATTATCGCTCCACAGGGCAACAAACCTGCGTGCTTCATCGATACTCCGGTTTTTCGACTGGATCTTCAGACTGACGCAGGGCTTTGCGCCCGCCTCGACCTTTAGCTTACCCTTATACTCGGGTCGTGCATACAGGCGGGACACCTTTTCCATATCGAAATTTTCCAGCGTGAAGCGCAGAAGTCCGTTTTTCTGCTGGATATCGCTGATTCCGGCCCTGCCTGCCTCGCCACGCAAAAGCGCCACATGGATAAGCGCATTCACCGACGGCGGCGGGTCGCCGAAGCGGTCGATTATCTCATCGGTGAGATCGTCCGCCTCTGCCTCGGTGCGGATGAGCGCAATCCGGCGGTAGATATCCATGCGCTGCTCGGGCGAGCGGATGTAGCTTTCGGGGATGTTTGCGCTCACGGAAAGATCCGCCGAGCAGTCGGCACGCTTTTCGGGCACAATGCCGCGCTCGGTGAGCACCGCCTCATTTAACAGCTTCATATACATATCGTAGCCGACATCTATCATGTGCCCCGACTGCTCTGCGCCGAGGAGGTTGCCCGCACCACGAATTTCAAGGTCACGCATGGCAATTTTGAAGCCAGAGCCGAACTCGGCAAACTCACGGATAGCCGTCAGGCGTTTTTCGGCGATCTCGCTCAAAACCTTGTCCTGCCGAAAGGTAAGGTACGCCGACGCCCTTCGGGTCGAGCGGCCGACACGGCCACGGATCTGGTGCAGCTGCGCAAGCCCCATCTTGTCGGCATCCTCAATGATGAGGGTGTTTACATTGGGGATATCGATGCCCGTTTCGATTATCGTCGTACATACGAGTACCTGCACCTTGCCGTCGGCGACCTCCTCCATAACGGAGGCGAGCATATCCTTATCCATCTGCCCGTGGGCGACACCGACGGTGACATCGCCGCCGAGCATGTCACGGATTTTCACGGCCGTGCGCTCGATGTTATCGATGCGGTTGTGCAGGTAATACACCTGTCCGCCACGCTGAAGCTCACGGTTAATGGCATCGCACAGCACCGACCAATCGTGCTCCATGACGAAGGTCTGCACCGGCAGTCTGTCCTGCGGCGGCTCATCGATGGACGACATGTCACGGATGCCGGAAAGCGCCATGTTGAGCGTTCTGGGTATCGGCGTTGCCGAGAGCGTCAGAACATCGACACCTCTCGACATTTCCTTAATGTGCTCCTTGTGGCTCACGCCGAAGCGCTGCTCCTCATCGACAATTAAAAGCCCCAGACTCTTAAATTTGACATCTTTTTGTAACAATCTGTGCGTGCCGATCACCAGATCGCACTTACCGGTCCTGAGGTCGTCGAGCGTTTTATTTATCTGCGCAGGCGTTCTGAATCGGCTGAGCACCTCCACCGTCACCGGAAAGCCGAAAAAGCGCTGAACTGCGGTCTGATAATGCTGCTGGGCAAGCACCGTCGTGGGGACTAATATTGCCGCCTGCCGGTTATCGAGAATGCACTTCATGACAGCCCTCAATGCGACCTCGGTCTTGCCGTAGCCGACATCGCCGCACAGAAGTCTGTCCATCGGCACGCTCGACTCCATGTCGGCCTTGATCTCGCTTATGCAGCGAAGCTGATCGTCCGTTTCCGTGTAGCCGAAGTTATCCTCAAATTCACGCTGCCACGCCGTGTCCTCGGCAAAGGCGTGACCGGGAACTCTTGCTCGCTCGGCATACAGGGCTATAAGCTCCTTGGCTAACTTCTTTGTCGCCGCCTTGGCACGGCTGCGGGTCTTTGTCCACTCCGCACCGCCCATTTTCGACAGCTTCACCTTGTGCTCCTCGCCGGCGCCGAGATACTTCGTCACCATGTCAAGCTGCGTAGCCGGAACATACAGGGTGTCCGTCCCTGCGTAGCAAATTTTTATATAGTCCTTTTCAAAGCCGTCTACCTTCATCTTGTGGATGCCGGCAAAGCGGCCTATACCGTGCACCTCATGCACGACATAGTCGCCCGGGGCGAGGTCGGCGTAGGAATTTATGCGTTCACGGTTCGTGGGCGCTTTCTTTTTGCGCCCCGAGCGGTGCTCACGCACACGGATAAGCTGCGCATCGGTTATGACGGCAAGCTTTATCCCGGGGTACTCTATGCCTGCGCTCATTGCGCCGACACTGATATAGCACTCGCCGCACTCTGGCATTTTTGTAAGCTCTGAGTACACGAGCGCCTTAATGCCGTTATCCTTGAAGAAGTCCTGCAATACCTGCGCACGGCGCTCATCGCCGGCAAGGACAACGACACGGTAGCCCTGCTTGAGATACAGCGAAACATCGTCGGCTGCGGTTTTCACCGAGCCTGCGTAGCTCGGCAGCTGCTTTGCCGGAACAGAGCACAGCGTCTTAGGCTCCAAGGGATATCTGCCGACGGTGAAGGCATCGGCCATGTACACCGGATAGTCCGACATTTTTCGACAAAACTCGTCGAAGGTCGCCCTGAAGCTCTCCGCCGTGACGGCGAGCATCCCCTTCTTGGTGAGCGCCGAAATATCCTCGCCGATCTGTTTATTGAAACCCCTCGCACGGTCGGCGCATCTCGGCGGCTGGTCGAACAGAACAAAGCAGTCGTCGGGGATATAGTCCATGCCGTTGGCGGGGGCATACAGAACCGGCAGATAGCGGTCGAGATCCTCAAGCTTTATATCGTTTGCAATGCGCTCGGCATCGCCCCTGAGCGTCGCTTCAAGCTCCTTCAGCTGCGGTGAGGTCTTGTGCCTTGCGCAGCGGTCGGCCATGGCGGCAAGCTTCTTGCTCACGCCCTCGCTTCCGCCGTCGGCAAGCGAGATAAGCGCCTCGGCAGCCGGCAGCACACGGCAGCGCTCGACTGCCTCGGTGCGGCGCTGGGTGTGGACATCGAAAAAGCCCATGGAGTCAATGTCGTCGCCCCAGAATTCGATGCGCACGGGCTCCTGGTACATGGGCGAGAAGAAATCCAGAATGCCGCCACGGCGTGCGTACTGTCCCGCACCCTCGACCTGCTCGCATCTTTCATAGCCGCAGCGAACGAGCGCACGCTCTATCTCATCGGGCGGATACTCGCCGCCGTCTGTTATCTCAAATGCAGCGCAGCGCAGCGTCTTGACCGGCAGGGTGCGCTGCAAAAGCGCAGAGACGGTCGCAACGGTTATTTTACTCTCGCCACGGCACAAAGCATCAAGCGCCGCTATGCGCTGCTGCTCGACCTGACGGGAAGCCGCCAGCGTGGGATAAAAGGTAAAGTCACGGGAATACAGCACAGTGGGCTTTTCGCCCGTCATCGCCTCAAGATCACGGGCGAAGCTGTCGGCCGACGCCTCATCCGGACACACGACAAAAAGCGGCATCTCAAGCCGCTCAAAAAGCGCCGCTGCGAGGTTTGCCCGATGCACCGACGAAAGCCCCGAAACGAGCGCAGGAAGTCCACCGCTCTCGAGCAAATCGGGGAGGGCGGCGGCTTCCTTGTTCAAAAATATCTGCCTGTTTAATAGTTTCATCATCTAATAATTATACGCTATCGTGTCAACCTCAACAATTGACGAAAAAATTGTTCAAAAACCCTATACATTATAATATATATATCTTGCAAGAAGGCTATAATTTTGGTATAATAAATTAGTTCTAAATTCGTAAAAATCGCTTAAGCTGACGAGAGCCAATCAACTATCGGTTTTGACAAGCCGATTATTATTCGTACAGCATTTAAAACATCCATAGCAGTAAAATTTACCCGTCTTTTTTTAGTTTTACCCGAGCAAAAATCGACTTCGGCAAAACTGCGCAGCATCTGGCAGTAGTGTTTTTCGAGGGATTTTCGGCTTTGTTTTGGTGAGAGCGGGCTTTGTGCCCGGTAAGACAAAAAAAGGCGGAAAGCACCGAAAGGGCACACTGACAGACGATAGGGGTTTGGCTCTCGTTAGCTTACAAAAGAGAGGTATAAGATATATATGAATTCTCTTCAGGATATATGGGCTGCGGTCATTGCTGTGCTGTCGCAAAATCTCACGCCGACGGCCATTTCAACTTGGTTTTCAGACTGCACTCCGGTGGATATAAACGGCTCGGAGCTCGTTATTCACACGACCTCGGACTTTAAGCGTGATATCATTGTAAACCGTTTTGCCGATACCATCAAGCAAGCCTTGTCGGATATCTTCTCGACAAGCTTCGGACTTGTGGTTTTAGCCGGTGACGAGCTTGGCGAATATCAGTCGCACAAGCCGGACGATGACCCCCTGCCCGAAATGGCGGGCTACACATTTGACCGCTTCATCGTCGGCAACTCCAACCGCTTTGCGCATAATGCGGCCTACGCCGTTGCGCAAAACCCCGGCTCGGCGTACAATCCGCTGTTTATCTACGGAAACTCCGGCCTCGGCAAAACGCACCTGCTGCTTGCTATCGGTCAGGCCATCCGTGAGCGGAACCCGTCAACGAAGATAGCCTATGTCAAGGGCGACGATTTTACAAATCAGCTTCTTAAATCGATAAAGGAAGGCACGGGCGAGGAGTTCAGATTAAAATACCGCAATGTTGACCTGTTTTTAGTCGATGATATCCAGTTTATCGCCGGCAAGCAGGCCACTCAGGAGGAGTTCTTCCACACCTTTAATAACATTTATGAGGCAGGCCATCAGATAGTCATCACCTCCGACCGACCGCCTATTGAAATGAGCCTTCTTGACGACCGTCTCATGTCCCGTTTCCAGGGCGGCCTCATGGCGGATATCCAGCCGCCCGACATTGAGACGAGAATGGTCATCACGAGGACCAAGGCGGCGCAGTTAGGGCTCATCCTTGAGGAGGACGCCGTGACCTATATCGCCGAGACGATCACGACCAATGTCCGTCAGATAGAGGGCGTTATCAAGCGCCTGACGGCGTATAAGGAGATACTTGACAGCAAGATCGACACGCAGGCGGTAAAGCGGGCTATAAAGGATGTTGTCCGCATCGGGACCTTTATCCCCTCGCCGCAGCTTATCATCCGTGAAAGTGCGCTTTATTATTCGCTCACGGAGGAGGATCTTCGCGGTCAGAACCGCTCAAAGAATACCGCAATTGCAAGGCAGATAGCAATGTATCTTATCCGCACGCTGACAAATCTCTCGCTTAAGGAGATAGGCGCTGAGTTCGGCGACAGAAACCATTCGACGGTCATCTCGTCCATTAAGAAGATAGAGGACATGATAAAGACCGATCCGACCATGGCGGCGACCGTTCGTGACATCACATCGAACATAAATTCCAATTGACTTTTCAACACATCGGATATTGAAAAGCTGTCGGCGGATGTTGAAAACGAAAAACCGCAAAACGGCCTGTTGAAAAGCCGAAATTTATGCACATTTTTCTCGACACGGAAAATTGAGCGTTATCAAGGCTTACAGTGACTTTTCAACAGAAATTCTGACTACTGCTATTACTACTGAATTTATTGATTTATTTCTTTTTATAACGGGAGGAAACGAAATGAAACTTACCTGCGAAAAGTACCTGCTCCAGTCGGCAGTTGCCGTCAGCACGAGAGCGGCCGCATCGAAAAGCCCCATTCCCACCCTTGAGGGTATACTGCTCGAAGCGGGCGAGGATCTGAGGGTTACAGGCTACGACCTTAAAAAGGGCATATATACGAACATCGAAGCGGAGGTGTCAGAGCCCGGCTCTGTCGTTCTCGACGCCAAGCTTTTCGGCGAGATGGTAAGAAAAATGCCGGACGGCATAGTTTCGATAGTTACCGACAGTCAGAACATGACCACCGTCAAATGCGGAAAGTCCGAGTTCAGCTTCATGGGCATGGACTCCGGCGAATATCCCGAGCTTCCCTCGGTAGACGGCCTCAAGACCTACACGATAAATCAGGGCGTTTTGAAGAGCATGATAAACCAGAGCATCTTCGCCGTCAGCGATAACGACGCACGCCCCGTGTACACAGGCTCGATGTTCGAGGTCGAAAACGGCATTCTGACTTTAGTCTCCGTGGACGGCTACCGTCTTGCCCTGCGCCGTGAGGCTATCGAAGGCCCCGCCGAGCACAATGAGTTTATCGTCCCCGGTGCGGCGCTATCCGACCTTGAGCGCATCAGCGCTCCCGACAGCGAGGAGACCGTGCGCATTTCCGTCGGCGGCAACCATGTGTCGTTCACCGTGGGCAAAACGGTCATCGTCTCCCGCAGACTTGAGGGCGACTTTCTTAATTACAAAAAGGCGCTGCCCGAGGTTTTCAAGCTTCAGATAAAGGTAAACCGCTCCGAGATACTCAGAGCCACCGACCGTGTGGTGCTCATCGTAGACGAGAAAACGAAAAATCCCGTGCGCATGACCTTCAACGAAGGCTTTATAGACTTCCGCTGCACGACACCGATAGGCAAGGCCGAGGATGTGTGCTTCTGCGAGGGTAACGGCGAGGGCATGGAGATAGGCTTCAACGGCAAGTACCTCATGGACGCACTCAAGGCAGCTCCGGCCGACGAGCTTATCGTCTGCCTGAACACCAGCTCCTCTCCCTGCGTCATCCTGCCGGCCGACGGCAGCGATAAGTTCAAGTTCATGATACTGCCTATCAGATTGAGAGCGTAAAGATGGAAAAAATTCAGATAGATACGGAATTTATTAAGCTCGACTCCCTTTTGAAATTTGCAGCCCTTGTCGGTACGGGCGGCGAAGCGAAGTATGTCATTTCCGAGGGACTTGTCGAGGTCAACGGCGAGACCTGCACCCAGCGCGGCAAAAAGATCCGCCCGGGCGATAAGGTGAAGTTCGAGCGGTACGAGCTTGAAGTTACAGGCGCATGAGAGTTAACAGGATAGCCCTCAACGGCTTTCGCAACTACGACTTTGAGACGGCGGAGCTTTCCCCCGGCACGAATGTCATATACGGCGAAAATGCGCAGGGCAAGACGAATCTTCTCGAAGCGGTGTACATTTTGGCCGCCGGCAGGAGCTTTCGCACCCGCTTTGACCGTGAGCTTATAGGCTTCGGCTGCGACCGTGCGGAGATATTGGCGGATATAGTCAGCCACGAGCGGGAGCAGACGGTGCGCATAGTTATGCGAAACGGCGTGCGCAAGCAGATAACGGTTAATTCGGTAAAAAAAACGGCGACCGAGCTTGCCGGAACGCTGACGGCGGTGCTGTTTTCGCCGGACGATCTCAATCTCATAAAAGAGGGTGCGGCGGCACGGCGGCGGCTCATGGATAATGCCATAAGCCAGATCCGCCCACGCTATGCCGAGTATCTTTCGCAGTTTAACAGGCTGTACGAGAACAAGACCCGCATATTAAAGGACTGGCGGGAAAAGCCGTCGCTGCTGGATACGCTCGACGATTTCTCCGACGGGATGTGCAGATATTCTGCGCAGTTGATCAGATATAGGGCAGCCTTTATTGAACGCCTGCGGGAGGAGGCAGCGCCGATTCACGGCGAGTTTTCCGGTGCGGGCGAAAAGTTAGATATACAGTACAGCACCGTGTCGTCGGTCAGAAATCCGCTCGGCTCGGCGCAGGAGATATTCTACGACCTGTGCGAGCATCAGGAGCGCCACCGCACGGCGGAGATAGAGTCGCAGCAGTGTCTCACCGGCGCTCACAAGGACGATCTTGTCATCACGATAAACGGTCAGAACGCACGCAGCTTTGCAAGTCAGGGTCAGACGAGGACGGCGGCGCTGTCCATAAAGCTTGCCGAGCGTGAAATTTACCTTGACGAAACGGGCGAGTACCCGATCTTGCTGCTGGACGATGTGCTGAGCGAATTGGATATGCGCCGTCAGGAGTTTGTCCTCAACCGCATAGGCGGCGGACAAACGCTCATCACCTGCTGCGAGGACGAGGGCATTTCCAAGCGCACCGGCGGCAAGGTGATGCATGTAGAGAAAGGCAGGATACGCTGATGTATCTGCATTTAGGCTCTGGAGCGGTCGTGCCGACGGAGAGTATAGTCGGCGTGTTCGACCTTGACAACACAAGCCAGTCGCACATAACGAGAAAATACCTCACGGCGGCGGAAAAATCGGGGCAGGTCATCAATGTTGCCGAGGATATACCCAAGTCGTTCGTTGTCTGCCGGGACTCCGACGGCGTGCGGGTGTATTTAAGCCAGATGGCGACACAGACGCTGCTGAAAAGAGCAAACGAAAATAAAATTTACTAAATTAAAATTTTACTTGTACGCAAACATACAAGTTTCGCCCGAATGCGGCCTATATATGAGAAGATTAATTTTGAAAGGCGAGAATTTTCTATGTCTGAAATAAACGAAAAAATAACACAGGAATACGACGCATCACAGATACAGGTGCTCGAGGGTCTGGAGGCTGTCAGAAAGCGCCCGGGCATGTACATCGGCTCGACCTCATCGTCGGGTCTGCACCACCTTGTATACGAAATTGTCGATAACTCCATCGACGAAGCGCTTGCAGGCTACTGCGACCGCATCGAGGTCGTCATAGAGCCCGGCGATGTCATCTCCGTCGCCGATAACGGCCGCGGCATCCCCGTAGATATTCAGGAGCAGACCGGCAAGAGCGCACTTGAGGTCGTTTTCACCGTGCTGCACGCAGGCGGCAAGTTCGGCGGCGGGGGCTACAAGGTCTCCGGCGGCCTGCACGGCGTGGGCGCATCGGTCGTCAACGCAATGAGCGAATGGCTCATCGTTCAGGTACACAAAAACGGCAAGATATACGAAATGCGCTTTTCACGAGGCCACATCACGCAGGAGATGCGCATAATAGGCGACACCGACCGCACCGGCACGACCGTTCGCTTCAAGCCCGACCCCGAGATGTTTGAGGACACGGTTTATGACTACGACATTCTGCACACCCGTATGCGTGAGCAGGCTTTCTTAAACGGCGGCCTGTTTATCTCCACCGAGGATAAGCGTGAGGGCAAGGAACAGAAGGACGAGATGTGCTACGAGGGCGGCATCCGTGAATTCGTAAGCTTCATTAACCAGAACAAGACCCCCCTGCACAACGATGTTATCTACATGAAGGGCGAGCGTGCCGACTCCGAGGCCGAGATAGCGCTTCAGTATAACGACAGCTATAACGAGATAATAGTCTCGTTTGCAAACAACATCCACACCCCCGAGGGCGGCATGCACGAGACCGGCTTCCGCACGGCACTTACCCGTGTATTGAACGCCTACGGCATTAAAGTCGGCCTTCTTAAAAACGACGATAAGCTCACCGGCGAGGACTGCCGTGAGGGCATGACGGCGATAATTTCCGTCAAGCTCACCGAGCCGCAGTTTGAAGGTCAGACCAAGGCGAAGCTCGGCAACTCCGAGATGAGAACGCTTGTTGACAGCGTGGTTTCGGATAAACTGGAGCAGTTTTTGGAGGAAAACCCCGCAGTCGGCAAGGCGATAATCGAAAAGGCGATGACCGCCTCCCGTGCAAGGGAAGCCGCAAGAAAGGCAAGAGAGTCCGTGCGCCGCAAGACCGGTCTTGAGTCCGGTCAGATGCCGGATAAGCTTCAGGACTGCAACGAGCGTGACCCGAGCCTTTGCGAAATTTACATCGTCGAGGGCGATTCGGCAGCAGGCTCGGCAATCCAGGGCCGTGACTCAAGATTTCAGGCCATCCTTGCCATGTGGGGCAAGATGCTCAATGTCGAAAAGGCCAGAGCCGACAAAATTTACGGCAACGATAAGCTCTACCCCCTCATCGTGGCACTGGGCGCCGGCATAGGCGATGAGTTCAACATCGAAAAGCTGCGCTATCACAAGATAATCATCATGGCCGATGCCGATGTTGACGGCTCGCATATCCGCACGCTGCTTCTGACCTTCTTCTTCCGCTATATGCGTCCGCTCATAGATAACGGCTATGTCTATTCCGCCGTGCCGCCGCTTTATAAGCTCACGAGGGGCAAGACAGTCAAGGTCGCATACTCGGACGAGGAGCGAGACAGAATTTCCGCCGAGCTCAGGGGCGACAACGCAAATGCCAAGGTCGATATTTCCCGCTTCAAGGGTCTTGGCGAGATGGACCCGCACGAGCTGTGGGAGACCACCATGGACCCGGAAAAGCGCTCACTGCGCAGGATAACTCTTGACGATGCGCTCCGTGCCGACGAGGTGTTCACCATTCTGATGGGTGAAGAGGTCGAGCCGAGGCGTGCGTGGATAGAGTCCAACGCAAAATATGTCGTCAATCTGGACATTTAAGAGGTGAAAGCTGATGGGACATAACAGAGATTATAAACCTGAGGATATAGCGTTTCCCAATCAGGTAATAACGGAATCCGAGCTTGTCAGCGAGATGCAGACAAGCTATATAGACTATGCGATGAGCGTCATCGTCGGCCGTGCGCTGCCCGATGTGCGTGACGGCTTAAAGCCCGTCCACCGCAGAATACTTTACGCCCTGTACGAGGACGGTCTGACCAGCGACAAGCCGTTTAAGAAATCGGCTACCTGCGTCGGCGATGTGCTCGGTAGGTACCACCCCCACGGCGACGCATCGGTATACGATGCAATGGTCAGACTGGCGCAGAATTTCTCTATGCGCTATATGCTCGTTGACGGTCACGGCAACTTCGGCTCGGTAGACGGCGACCCTCCGGCTGCATACCGTTACACCGAGGCGAGGATGAGCCGCATTGCCGACGAGATGCTGCGTGATATCGCAAAGGACACCGTAGACTGGGACCCCAACTTCGACGAGACGAGAAAAGAGCCCCGTGTGCTCCCCTCCCGCTTCCCGAACCTTTTGGTCAACGGCTCGTCGGGTATCGCCGTCGGCATGGCGACGAATATCCCGCCGCACAACCTGCGTGAGGTCATCGACGCCTGCGTCTGCGTTCTGGATAACCCCGAGGCGACCATTTCCGACCTTATGCAGTATGTTCAGGGTCCGGACTTCCCGACCAAGGGTATTATTATGGGCAGAAGCGGCATCCGTCAGGCCTACGCAACCGGCCGCGGCAAGGTCACGGTGCGTGCCCGCTGCGAGTTTGAGGAGTTCGGCAAGGACCGCATCCGCATAATCGTCTCCGAGCTTCCGTATCAGGTCAATAAGCGCCAGCTTATCCGCACCATTGCCGAGCAGGTCAAGGAAAAGCGCCTTGAGGGCATATCCGACCTGCGTGACGAGACCGACCGCAACGGTATGCGTGTCGTCATTGAGCTCAAGCGTGACGCAAATCCGCAGGTGGTGCTCAATAAGCTTTATATGCAGACGCAGCTTCAGTCCAATTTCTCGATAATCATGCTGGCTCTGGTCAATAATCAGACCCAGCCGAAGATACTCAACCTGCGCCACATCATCGACGAGTACCTCACCTTCCAGGAGGAGCTCATCGTGCGCAGAACGAAGTTTGACCTGCGCAAGGCCGAGGAGAGAGCACATCTGCTCGAGGGCCTGCTAATTGCGCAGGACAACATCGACGAGGTCATCCATATAATAAGAAACAGCTACGATGACGCAAAGCAGAATCTTATGACCCGCTTCGGCCTTGACGATATTCAGGCTCAGGCGATACTCGATATGCGCCTGAAAGCCCTGCAGGGTCTTGACCGTGAGAAGTTAGAGACCGAGTACAAGGAGCTTGAGGAGAAGATAGCGTATTATAAAGACCTGCTTGCAGACCCCGAGAAGATAAAGGCAGTGCTCAAAACCGAGCTTATCGCCATCCGTGACAAGTACGGCGACGACCGCCGCACCGAGATACAGGATGTCGAGGACGAGATAGATATCGAGGACCTCATCGAGGAGCAGGAGTGCGTCTACACCCTCACCCACAACGGCTATATCAAGCGCCTGCCCGCAAGCGAATACCGTGCGCAGGGCAGAGGCGGCAAGGGCGTGCGTGCAATGGCGACCCGTGACGAGGACTATGTCGATACCGTGTTCACCGCTTCGACCCACGACAGCATCCTGTTCTTCACCAACAAGGGCAAGGTCTATGTCCGCAAGGGCTACCGCATCCCCGAAGCCGGCAGAACGGCGAGGGGCTCGAATATCGTGAACATCCTCCCCATCGAGCCGGGCGAAAAGGTCAGCGCAATGATCGCCGGCCGAGGCATCGAGGAGGACAGCTACCTCATGTTCATCACCCGTGACGGCACGGTCAAGCGTACTGCGCAGTCGCTGTTCAAGAACATCCGCTCCAATGGCATCCGTGCGCTCACACTCGACGAGGGCGACGAGCTGATGACCGTTTTGCAGACCGACGGCACGAAGAAGATACTCATCGCAACCCACGGCGGCATGGCGATCTGCTTTGACGAGAACGATGTCCGCAGCATGGGTCGTGATGCAGTCGGCGTGCGAGGCATAAGACTCCGTGACGGCGACCATGTCGCCGGTGCGGGCATTGCAGACGAGGGTCTGACGCTTCTTTCGATAACCGAAAACGGCTACGGCAAGCGCACCGAGGTATCGGAGTACACGGTGCAGAACCGTGGCGGCATGGGACTTAAAAACTACAATATCACCGAAAAGACCGGCAATGTCGCCGATGTCAAGGTCGTTTCCGACAGCGATGACCTTTTGGTCATCGCCGATGACGGCACGATAATACGCATGGATATTGCCAGCATCTCCGTCCTCGGCAGAAGCACGCAGGGCGTGCGGGTAATGCGCCTGAACGGCGAAGCGAAGGTGATTTCCATCGCTCTGACCGATAAGGAAGAAGCGGAAGAAGCGGAAGAAGCAGCCGAGCCTGAAACAGAGACTACCGAGACTGAGGCAGCACCCGAAGAATAAGCGCCAAAAGTTTTACTGCGCACCGATAGGTTGATGGACAGACTAAACTTCAGTACGCACCCACCGGTCGTGCTGACGCAAAAACGATTACTAAAAGCGTAAAAGCGTATTGAAAAACTTTTCTTTGTTTCGCCAAAGAAAAGTTACAAAAGAAACGCGACCAAAGGCGCTTAGCCGCCCTTTGGAAACCCGACACAGAAAATTTTCCGACATTCTGTCTATCTGCGCTGCCCTCATCGGTGCATACACCTTAGAGTGAACGCCGTTCCGCCTTGTCAAGCATGTGCATGGCTTGATGTGCAGAACAATAAACGCAAAATTGCTTCTCATTAGTTGCAAACTAAACTATAGCTTTGTTTCTAATCAGAAATTCCGAACCTCGACCCAAGCTGCGCACTGAAACGCAGTAAGCACACGAACCTATCGGTGCAGTGCATGCTTTTCGCACTTACTTAACTGACGCAGTCCGTTAAACAAACGCACTGAAAGCAACTCGCAGAGGATTAAACCTCCGCAGATAAATCGGCCGGTGCACCGATACCCCGTACCGGGATTCCAAAGGGTGGTTAAACGCCTTTGGTTGCGTTTCTTTTGTAACTTTTCTTTGGCAAAACAAAGAAAAGTTATTATACACCAGCCAGCACTAATATTATATAAAGTCAATCAACCAACAAGAGCAATTAGAATTTGGGAGACTGAAAAAATGGATAACAACAACAAGAAAGACAACAAGAAAGAGTCGTCCATTGGCGGGATAATTGCGTTTGTGATCGCCATTATAGCCATTTTAGGCGACGATTTCCCCGGCATCTTCGGCATTCTGGTCGTTGGCGCCGTCATTGCCGTTATCATCTATGCCGTCTCCGCCGCAAAGAAGCGTCAGGCAAAAGAGGGCGGCACGGCGCAGGTGACCCGTGACGACATTAAGACCGGCGCAAGGACCGGCCTTTCCAAGGTCATGACCGAGATGAAAAAGCTTGCCGAGTACGACGATGACGAGCACGATGACTCCGACCACGAGGACATCGACCACTTCTCGGAAAACCTTACCGATGATGAAAAGCGCCTCAGACAGCTCAAGAGCATGCTCAAAAACGGACTGATCGAAAAGGACGAGTATAACATCCTGAGAAGAAAGTATAACCTCTGACTGGCTGTTTTCCGCCCATACCCGATAGTATTCCCACCGACTTTCGCCTTGTCTTGGCGAAAAATATCTCCGTCAGCAAAATTTTTAAGGTAATTCTGATTTAATGAAAACTGTGACCATCTACACCGACGGCGCCTGCTCGGGAAACCCCGGGCCGGGCGGCTGGGGTGCAATACTGCGCTATAACGGCCGCTCAAAGGAGATGTCCGGCGGCGAGAGGAGCACCACCAACAACCGCATGGAGCTCACGGGCGTCATCTCGGCGCTCAAGGCGCTGAAAGAGCCGTGCATAGTCGAGCTCTATTCCGATTCAAAATATGTCATCGATGCGCTCAGCAAGGGCTGGGCTGTTTCATGGCGCAAAAACGGCTGGAAAAAGGCCGACAAGAAACCGGCGCTGAATACCGACCTGTGGGAAACGCTGCTTGATTTGTGCCAAACGCACGAGGTGCGCTGCCACTGGGTCAAGGGTCACGCCGAGAACGAGTACAACAACCGCTGCGACGAGCTTGCCGTCGCCGAACGCATGAAATTTCAATGAAAGACTACACCAAAAAACCGCTTACCGTATTTGTATCGTACATAATGGGGCAAAAGAAGCTTTTTGCCATCGACATGGCCTGCGCCGTTGCGGTGTCGGCCATTGATCTTTTGTTTCCCTACATATCGAAAAACAATATGCAGACCTACCTGCCGCAGAGCATGTACAAGACCTTTTTCATCGTCATGGCGATTTTGCTCGGCGCATACATCCTAAAGGGTCTGTGCTACTACTTTATCACCGTGGTCGGCCACCGCATGGGCGTTCTCATCGAGGCGCAGATGCGTGAGGATCTTTTCGACCATGTGCAGACGCTGTCGTTCGATTACTTTGACCGCAACCGCACCGGCACGGTGATGAGCCGGCTGACAAACGACCTGTTTGAGATCACCGAGCTTGCGCACCACGGTCCGGAGAACATCGTCATCTGCACGCTGACGATCATCGGTGCAATAATTCTGATGTTCACGATAAATGTCAAGCTCACGCTCGTGCTCGTGATTTTATTGCCGCTGTGCCTGTGGTTCACCATGAGCCAGCGCATCAAAATGCGTGACGCCAACATCGAGGTCAAGCGCAAGACCGCCGTCATCTTCTCGGCGCTGGAAAACAGCGTTTCCGGCATCCGCACGGCGAAGGCCTTCGCAAACGAGAAGCTCGAGCACGACAAGTTCCTTGCCGCCAACGACAAGTTCCGCAGCGCCAAGACCGAGTATTACAATACCATGGGTCTGTTCATGAGCGGCATGGAGTTTACCTTAAGCATCATGCCTCTTGCGGTTATCGCCTTCGGCGGCTATCTCGTGATGAAGGGCTCATTAAATTACATCGAGCTTGTGACCTTTACCCTGTATGTCACGACCTTCGTCACGCCTATCCGCAAGCTTGCGCAGTTTGCCGAGCTTTACATGCAGGGCACGGCAGGCTTCGAGCGCTTTTTGGAGCTCATGCGCACCGAGCCGACGCTCAAAGACAGAAAAGATGCAAAAAGCTTGACAAATGTCAAAGGCCGTGTAGAATACAGGCATGTGAGCTTTAACTATGATAAGGCCGATGTGCTGCACGATGTGAGCATCACGGTCGAGCCGGGCAAAACACTGGCGCTCATCGGTCCCTCCGGCGGCGGCAAAACCACCATGAGCCAGCTGCTCATGCGCTTTTACGATGTAAACTCCGGCGCCGTTTTAGTAGACGGAAACGATGTGCGTGACCTGACGCAGGCCTCCCTGCGGCAGAATATCGGCATGATACAGCAGGATGTGTATATGTTCGCAGGCACCGTGCGTGAAAACATCCGCTACGGCAGACCCGATGCGACCGACGAGGAGATAATCCAAGCCGCAAAGCTTGCCGAGATACATAACGAGATAATGGAAATGCCCGACGGGTATGACAGCTACATCGGAGAAAGAGGCGTCATGCTCTCCGGCGGACAGAAGCAGCGTATTTCCATCGCCCGGGTGTTTCTCAAAAATCCGCCCATCCTCATTCTTGACGAGGCGACCTCGGCGCTCGATACCGTGACCGAGCAGGCTATCCAGGCTTCGCTCGATAAGCTCAGCGTCGGCAGGACGAGCATCGTTATCGCTCACAGGCTTTCCACCATTCGGAACGCCGACCTCATTGCGGTCGTCGAGCACGGCAAAATTGCCGAGTGCGGCACGCATGAGGAGTTGTTAGCAAAAAATGGATTGTATGCCAAGCTTTATATGGCTCAAAGAGGAAGAGAAAAATGAAAGACAACACTACAAAGAAACTGATTTTAGCGGCACTTCTGGCTGCCCTGACCTGCGTTGCCACGATGATCATCAAGATACCCACCCCCTTGGGCGGATATATCCACGCCGGTGATGCGATCGTTGTTCTGGCGGGCTTCCTGCTCGGACCGGTGTGGGGCGCACTTGCGGCCGGTCTCGGCTCGGGTCTTGCCGATGTCATCTCCGGCTATGTGCTGTATGCACCCGGCACCTTTGTGATAAAGGCCGTTGTCGCACTGTTAGCCGGCTGGCTCATCGGCAGCAGGTTTATCAGGAACGAGTTTGCCAAGGCGCTCGTTGCCGGCATCATCGGCGGTGCCGTCATGGTCGGCGGCTATATGCTTTATGAAGCGGTGTTCATGGGCTTCGGAGTTGCCGCTGCCGCCAATATCCCGATGAACGCTATTCAGGGCGTTTTCGGCGCTGTCGCCGGTGCGGCACTGTATGTTGCGCTGAGCAAGACCAATTACTTTAAGAAATAAGTAAAAAAGCTGTGACCAACCGTCACAGCTTTTCTTATTATTATAATGAAAAGCAAAACTCCGCAATGATAACGCATTGCGGAGTTTTGCTATACAGAATATAAAATGTAAATTACATCTTATTGAGCTTCACGGTCATCTTGGACTTCTTGTGAGCTGCATTGTTCTTATGAATAAGACCCTTAACTGTTGCGTGGTCAACAGCCTTGACTGCTACCTTGTAGCTATCGGCTGCAACAGCCTTGTCGCCTGCTTCGACAGCTGCTTCGAACTTCTTCAGGACGGTCTTGAGAGCGGTCTTGTCGGCACGGTTCTTTGCACGGAGCTCCTTGGACTTGGCGTCTCTCTTCATTGCGGACTTAATGTTGGGCATCGTGGCACCTCCTTACTTAGTAACTACAAAAATCCTGTACGGGATTTTCCGGCGAATACCGCCGGTTTTCGCCGGCTATCGGACTGAGTACGGCTCAATCTGATCGTTACTGCCGTTTGGGACTGAAAATCGATAACGAATAACGAGCATAGCTCGCAGGGAATTATTGTACCATCAACGCATTGAAAAATCAAGCATTTTCTTATATTTCCGAATATTTTTTTGTAATGCGCATTACTTGTGGTCAAGCCGGAGACACTATACAATATTTTGATTTGGAAGTGAGAAAATGCAAAATTCATTTGCCCGTACCGACCTTGCCCGTGAAGCCAGTCTGCGAGTGGGCGATAAGCTTGAAGGGTTAGTCACCGAGGAGCTTATAATTTCAAACTGCCGTGCCAGCCGTGTTTCCGTCACCGATAAAGCAGCTTCCGATGCCATCGGCAAGCCGATAGGCGAGTATTATACATTGGAAATGGCAGATTATGTTAAGCGACAGGAGAATTCCTTTTCCGACTGCGCTCATGCGCTATCGGAGCTGCTGAACAAGCTGTCGTTTATAAACTCGGCAAACAGCGTGCTTATTGCCTGTCTCGGAAATAAAGCCGTTACGCCGGATGCCGTCGGCCCCGACACGGCTGACAGTCTTATCGTTACTCGTCACCTCAAGTCCTCCCTGCCGGAGCAGTTTCAAGCATTCTCATCCGTCAGCGTTTTCAGAACCGGCGTTTTGGGCACGACAGGTATAGAAAGCGCAGACGGGCTGAAAGCCATTTGCGATCTTGTCCGCCCCGACTGCGTCATCGCCGTCGATGCTCTTGCATCGGGCGAGCTATCCCGCCTGTGCCGCAATGTACAGATATGCGACACCGGCATTTCCCCCGGCTCAGGCGTCGGTAATAACCGAGCGGCGCTCAATGCCGATACTCTCGGTGTCCCCGTCTGTGCGATCGGCGTGCCGACCGTTATCGATGCGGCCGCATTCACCGACGCAGAAGAAGCCAAGGGCTTGTTCGTCACGCCCCGAAATATCGATGAGCTTGTCAAGAGCTCTGCTAAGCTCATTGCCTACGGCATAAACCTTGCCCTGCACAAGGGCCTGACCATCGAGGATGTTGATATGCTTGTGGAGTAAATTGTTTCACATGAAACACAACTGAAATGTTTCATGTGAAACATCGGCGAAAAAATCTAAAAATGTTTCATGTGAAACATTGAAAATGACGGCGATAGCGGTTATAATAGCCTTGAGGTGAAATTATGTCCAAGATAATCGCTATTGCCAACCAAAAAGGCGGCGTCGGCAAGACGACCACCTGTGTAAACCTCTGCTGCGCTCTCAAAATGAAGGGCAAAAAGGTGCTCATCCTCGACTGCGACCCGCAGGGCAACTCGACCTCGGGTATGGGCGTTGATAAGTACTCCACCCCGGGCGCATACGAGCTGATAGCCAAAAAGGCCGATATTTACGATTGTATCCGCAATACGCCCTACGGCGATGTCATCCCGTCAAATAAGGAGCTGTCCGGCGCCACGGTCGCCCTCGTACTCGCCGAAAAGCGTGAATATGTCCTCAAGGACGCCTTGCAGCTCGTTTATAACGACTACGACTACATATTTATCGACTGTCCCCCGTCTCTGGAGCTGCTGACCCTTAATGCGCTCGTTGCCGCCGACAGCATCATTATCCCGATGCAGTGCGAGTATTATGCGCTCGAAGGCATTGCAGACCTCATGACGACGATTAAACTGTGCAAAAAGCGCCTTAATCCCGGCCTGAATATCGAGGGAATCGTGCTCACCATGTACGATGCGAGAACGAACCTCACTCAGCAGGTCGCATTTGAGCTGAAGGAATACTTCGGCGGCAAGGTCTATGAGACCGTCATCCCCCGCAGCGTGCGCCTGTCCGAAGCGCCCAGTCACGGTAAGCCCGGCGTTGCGTACGACCGCATCGGCAAGGGCAGCCGTGCATATATGAAGCTTGCAGATGAATTTCTCAAGCAGGAAAGGAGAAAATGATGGCAAAAGAGCTTAAAAAAGGTCTCGGACGGGGCTTGAGCGAGCTTTTCGGCGACGATATCGACGAAAACGAAGCCGAAGGCGAGCTTCTGCACCTGCCGATAACCAAGGTCGAACCCCGATCGGATCAGCCGAGAACAAAATTTGACGACGAAAAGCTGCAGGAGCTGGCAGATTCCATCGCCCAGTACGGACTAATTCAGCCGATAACCGTCCGCAAGCAGGAAAACGGCTACTATCAGATAATCGCAGGCGAGCGCCGCTGGCGTGCAAGCCGCCTTGCCGGACTTGTCGAAGTGCCGGTGCGTGTTATCTCCGCCGATGACCGCCGTGTCGCCGAGCTTGCACTGGTCGAGAACCTCCAGCGTGAGGACTTGAATCCCATCGAGGAAGCGCTCGGCTATAAAAGCCTTATCGAGGAATACGGCCTGACGCAGGACGAGGCGGCAAAAAGCGTGGGCAAATCCCGCCCGGCAGTTGCAAATGCAATGCGCCTTTTGGGTCTGACCCCCGAGGTGCTGAAGATGGTCGAGGAGGGCAAGCTCTCCGCCGGTCACGCAAGAACGCTGCTTCCGCTTGAGGATGCCGCCTTGCAGCTGAGCACGGCGAAGAATGTCATCGAAAATTCCCTTTCCGTGCGCAAGACAGAGCAGCTCGTCTCAAAGACGCTCAAAAAGCTGCGTGAGCCGGAAAAGAAGCCGACAAAGAGTGAGGAGCTTTTCGTTGACTACATCGCCGACACCGCAGATTACCTCAGCCGCACGCTCGCCCGCAAGGTGAATATCGAGTGCGGCAAGCGCAGCGGCCGCATCGTGCTTGAATTTTACGACAGCGACGACCGTGAGGCGCTCATCCAAAATCTCGTCCGAATGGGCGGAACATGGCAGGAAAATAACGATTAGTAAATTCTTATTGCAAAAATATAACAAGGAGTAATCAGAAATGCTTGATATAAAGTTCGTAAGAGAAAATCCCGAGAAAGTTAAGGAAAACATCAGGAAGAAGTTTCAGGACGCAAAGCTCCCCCTCGTTGACGAGGTTCTGGAGCTCGATGTGAAGTACCGTGCCGCTCTCACCGAGGGCAATGACCTTCGTGCTGCGAGAAATGCGCTGTCCAAGCAGGTCGGCGTGCTGATGGGTCAGGCGAAGAAAGACCCCAGCAAGCTCGAGGAAGCCGAAAAGGTCAAGGCGCAGGTCAAGGCCGATGCCGACCGTCTGGCCGAGCTTGAGAAAGCTGCCGCCGCGATGAGCGAGCGCATCCGCACCATCATGCTCACCATCCCGAACATCATCGACGACTCCGTTCCCATCGGTCCGGACGACAGCTGCAATGTCGAGGTCGAGCGCTTCGGCGAGCCGGTCGTTCCCGACTTCCCCATCCCCTACCACACCGAAATTATGGAGAGCTTCGACGGCGTTGACATGGATGCCGCCGGCCGTGTCTCCGGCAACGGCTTTTACTACCTCATGGGAGACATCGCCCGCCTGCACTCTGCGGTGCTGGCCTATGCAAGGGATTTCATGATAGGAAAGGGCTTCACCTACTGCATCCCGCCGTTCATGATCCACGGCAATGTCGTCGAGGGCGTCATGAGCCAGACCGATATGGACGCAATGATGTATAAGATCGAGGGCGAGGATCTGTACCTCATCGGAACAAGCGAGCACTCGATGATAGGCAAGTTCATCGACCAGATGATACCCGAAAGCAAGCTTCCGCAGACCCTCACCAGCTACTCCCCCTGCTTCCGCAAGGAAAAGGGCGCACACGGCATCGAGGAGCGAGGCGTTTACCGCATCCACCAGTTTGAAAAGCAGGAGATGATCGTCGTCTGCAAGCCCGAGGACAGCAAGGCATGGTACGAAAAAATGTGGCGCTACTCGGTGGAGCTGTTCCGCAGCATGGAGATACCCGTGCGCCAGCTTGAGTGCTGCTCGGGCGACCTTGCCGACCTCAAGGTCAAGTCCTGCGACATCGAGGCGTGGTCGCCCCGCCAGCAGAAGTATTTCGAGGTCTGCTCCTGCTCAAATTTAGGCGATGCGCAGGCTCGCAGGCTGAAAATGCGTGTCAAGGGCGAGGACGGCAGGACCTATCTGCCGCACACGCTCAACAACACCGTCGCCGCACCTCCCCGCATGCTCATTGCGTTCCTTGAAAATCACCTGCAGGCCGACGGCACCGTCACCATCCCCGAGGTGCTGCGTCCCTACATGGGCGGCACGGAGGTTTTAGTACCCAAAAAAGCATAAGGAGATAGAAAAATGAAAAAGTTTATTTCCGAGTTCAAGGCGTTCGCCCTAAGGGGCAATGTAATGGATCTGGCGGTCGGCGTCATCATCGGCGGCGCTTTCACCGCACTCGTCACCTCGCTCATCGATAACCTTATCAGCCCCATCATCGGCTGCTTCAGTCTCGACGGCTTTTCGGGTCTGAGCGTGACCATCGGCAAGGCGACGCTTACATACGGCGCATTCATCATGGATGTGATAAACTTCATCATCATGGCATTTGTGGTGTTCCTGCTGGTCAAGGGCGTAAACAAGCTTGCTACCATCGGCAAAAAGCAGACCGAGGAGAAAGAGCCCGCCCCCGAAGAGCCCCCCAAGCCCACCACCGAGGAACTCCTTGCGGAGATCCTGGAGGAGATCAAGAATAAGTAAGCAAAAGAGCGTTCCGCACGGAACGCTCTTTTTACTCAATTATATCAACTTGTAATCCCGGTACGGGATATCGGTGCACCGGTCGATTTACCTGCGGAGGTTTAATCCTCTGCAAGTAGTTTTGACTGCGCCTATTTAACAAACTGCGTCAGTCAGATAGGTGCGAGTAGTTTGCACTGCACCGATAGGTTGATGGTCAGACTAAACTTTAGCACGCACCCACCGGTCGGGCTGACGCAATAGAGATTTGCAGAAGTCTAAATGCGTATTGAAAAGACTTTTCTTTGTTTCGCCAAAGAAAAGTTACAAAAGAAACGCGACCAAAGGCGCTTAACCGCCCTTTGGAATCCCAGTACGGGGTATCGGTGCAGCGGTCGATTTGACTGCGGAGGTTTAATCCTCTGCGAGTAGTTTTGACTGCGTCCGTTTAACGCCCTGCGTCAGTTAAACAGGTGCGAATAGCTTACGCTGCACCGATAGGTTGATGGACGGACTGAACTTTAGTACGCACCCACCGGTCGTGCTGAGGCAATAACGATTTGCAGAAGCGTAAAAGCGTATTGAAAAAAATGACGGCTCATTTTATTTCCTGCTCAAGCTCGTCGAACTCGGGAGCGGAGAAAAACTCGCCGAGGGTGATATCCAGACCGTCGCAGAGCTTCTTGACTGTGCAGACGGTCGTACTGCGGTTCCGGCCGTTGATTATGTTGTTCACCGTCGACTGCGTCACACCGCTGATGTTGCACAGCCTGTTTATCGAGATGTGCCGCTCATCGCACAGCTCAAGTATCCTATCCCGCACTGCCTCGCCAATGTCCAATAGATATCACCTTTCTTTCAGAAAAATGATACCCAGAATGACTTGAAAAGCTTAACCCTTTTGAGTTAAAATAAACTCAAAAGGGTTAAAGTCGTTTTTAACTCCCGTTCAATCGTCCGTGTCGTCGTCGAACGAGTAGTCGTTGAGCTCGTCAAAATCGAGAAACTCCGCTAGGGTCATGTTGAACGCCAGCGCCAGCTTGTGCAGGGTCTTGACCCGTGGATTTTTGGTCAGCCCACGCACGATATTGTCGAGCGTCGACTGCTTGACATCGCTCATTACGGCGAGCCGATTTATCGCTATGCCCCGTTCGGCGCACAGAGAGCGGATGCGTCTAATGTAGATCTCGGAGTAGTCCATTGCAGTACCTTATTTTATCTCCTGCTCAAGCTCGTCGAACTCGGGAGCGGAGAAAAACTCGCCGAGGGTGATATCGAGACCGTCGCAGAGCTTTTTGACGGTCGAGACGGAAATTTCCCGCCTGCTTGGGTCGAGCAGACTGTACACGGTTGACGGGGTCACGCCCGAAATGTTCGCAAGCGAGTTCGGGGTAATGCCCCGCTCACCGCACAGCCCCTTGATGCGCTGCGCAACTGCGTCCTTGACTGACATATTATCACCTCAGTGACATTGTAGAAAAGTGTTCGCAGATGCGTATACGTAGTTGCGTATATCGTGAAATTATGTTATGATTTTTAGAGAAAAATATCGGAGGAACACTATGCCGGACTACAAAAGCATGTACACCCTGCTGTGCAAGGCGGTCGATGACGCTATCGACCCGCTGAGCAAGATACCCGAGGCTGTACCTGTTGCACAGGCGCTGATAATTGCGCTGAATGCCGCCGAGGAAATTTATATCGAAAGCTGCAATGATTAGATGATTAAACGCACCGAGCGCTTCAGCGCTTGGTGCGTAATTTTCCTATAACATAGCTTGCCGGTATCAGCACGCAGGAGATGGCGAGGTTGGCGGCGGGGACGACGAGATGCGAATAGAAGCTTAAATTATCCGAGTCCATGTCGAGGAGGACGGCGACAACCAGCATCAGCGCTGCCGAGGTCGGTATCAGAAATCGGCCGTTCGACATATCGTGCATGACGGTGTCACCGGTATCCGGCACATAGCCGAAAACAAGGCGCAGGCAGTGGGATGCAACTATGAGCATCATTGCAAAGATAATGAAATCCGGCAGCACCCAGAGGGCGACGACCAGCGCTTCGATGCGCTCGATGGTCTTGAACACCGTAATATTTTGTATCATCGCAAAAAACGGGTAGTTGAAGCGTGAGATCAGCTCCGAGCCGTAGTTGCCGATGGCGGCGGCGCATATCAGCGCAAACAGCAGACACACCGGCACGAGCCACAGCGAGTACGCCTTGGCACGACGGCGACAAAGCTCCCGAGGCCGCTCGAAAAATGCCGAGTACACGAAAATTCCGGCGTATATCTCAAACATCGGGATGGCGGCGAGCCCGAGCTTGTCCGGCTCACCCTTTGACAGCGGCAAAATGAGATTAAAATCAATATTCGTCAGCGCAAAAAGGAGCACCAGCACAAGCACGACCACGAGCGTCGGCGAGAATATGCGTGCCGAGCGCAGCAGCGCCTTGCGTGGGCCGAGTGCGGCGGTCAGGCCGAGGGCGAGCATGACGATGACGAACGGCCACGCATTGCCTGCCGGGTAAATGGTGCAGATGAAACGCTCCGCCCCCGAGCGCAGGATAAAGCCGCAGCAGAAAATTAAAAATGCCGCCGTGCCGCCGAGCACCACCGAGCCGAGGGCTCTGCCGTTGGTGCGCATGATCATCTCACCGAGACCCTCACCGCTGTGCCGTTCGGCCAAAAATGCCGACAAAAACCACACATACAAAACGAGAAACGGCAGTGCGACAATGGGCGCGACCCAGCTTGCGCTGCCTGCGGTCTGCGTATTGAATTTCGGTATCAGCCGGACGGCGGGTGCAAGCGACGACACGAAGATAAGCGCCATGAGCTGCCGCCGGTCAAAGTCTGGTTTCATTCCGAGCTCCCCAAGCTGACATCGAAGCTGCGGTCAACCTCCGCCTCGACGCCTACATTATAATATATATCACGCAGCCGCTCCGACAGGTCGGCGCTCGCACCGTGAAGGCGCTGCGGCTGCTTCCGTTCGAGAACTTTGCCGAGCTGCAAAAAGTCGCACTCAAGCGAGCGTGAGATGTCGAGCACCTGCATGACCCAGCGCTCGACCTCGTCCGCCAGTGCACGGTTGAGCTCCTGCACACCCACGCTGCCGGTCGTCTCGGACAGTGCGGCGCTGAGCGTTATCTTCACATCGAGCCCCGCCAAAACTCCACCGCCGAACATGGGTGTTATGCGGCATGCGCATTTATCCAATTGCACGGTGGCGGTATCATTGCCGACCCTGAGCTTCACGGAGCTGGGACCTACTTTGTTTTGCAGGACATTCACGCCCTTGGCGCAGTCTACCGGCACGCTGCCGACGGCTCGGCCGTTTTTGATGACCGCAAAGCCGTCGGGTATCGCCGTGAGCTCGGCTGCCTTCGCCTCCTTGACCGCCTTGTCCGCTTTGACCGATTTTACCGCCGTGATGAGTGCGCAGCCGTTTTCGTCCAGCGACGACACCACCTCGGCGGCGCTGAAAATGACCCCGTCGCCGCGCAGGATGATGTTGCGCTCGAGCGAGCGCAGAACGCTTGTTGCGTCGTAGGTCTCGCCGCCGGCGCCGAGCACCAGCTCAGATGCCGTGCCGTTTGTGACGACGAAAAGCGGAATATCGAGCCTGAGATCTGTCGAGCGCTCGATGTAATCGAGAAACGGCTTCAACGATTCCTTCGCCGAAGCTCCGCCGATGGCGATGTACGCCGTGTGCGCAAAAAAAAGATCCTCCCGTGCGCTGTAGTCCTGCATCTTCTCCTCGGCAAGCGTAAACGACGGCGCTTCGGCGGCCAAGCGGGCAACGCC
>ULUO01057405.1_pt1 | contig 39706 bp, 34 predicted proteins | sample 1958611 | NCBI WGS metagenome assembly ULUO01 (sample SAMEA4835762, study PRJEB28245) | human gut metagenome | biome: gut microbiome; material: fecal sample | place: Denmark | collected 2008
AGGAAACGTGTGATAATTAACTTCCTAATTATTATACAAGGATTATATGATAATTAGGCGTTGCATTATCATATGAAGGAGAATATGAAAGTAATATTAATGGCAGGTGGAAGAGGCTCCCGTATATCGGATATGTTCCCAGATATACCTAAACCTCTAATTCCAATTGATAATATTCCAGTATTAGAAAGAGAGATAGTGTCTCTTGAAAATCAAGGATTTAAAGAAATAATTATTACCGTTTCTTATATGGGGGATAAGATTATTGATTATTTTGGTGATGGCAGTCAGTTTGGTGTATCTATCCAATATTATAAAGAACAGCGGCCTCTTGGAAATGCAGGAGCTCTTTTTAAACTAAAGGGACAACTCTTGGAAGATTTCTTACTTCTTAATGCCGATGCAGTTTTTGATGTGGATTTCAATCGGATGATAAATTTTCATAAAGCTCATGGGGGATTAGTAACACTATTTACTCATCCCAATAATCATCCATATGACAGTGGCCTTTTGATTGCAAATGAAAATAATGTTGTTGAACAGTGGATTGCAAAAGAAGATGTAAGACCGCACTATTATAAAAATAGGGTTAATGCTGGTTTGCATGTGATTTCGCCTCAAATATTTGATATTGTAGATATTGATCCTGATAAGGTTGGTAATATAGATGAAGTAACAGGTAATATTGTAAAGGTGGATTTGGATCGCCAGTTACTTAAACCATTAGCGGGAAGTGGTAAAATGTTTTGCTATGATAGTCCAGAGTATGTAAAAGATATGGGTACTCCGGAGAGATATCATCAGGTAGTAGCTGATTTTATTGCGGGAAGAGTTTATGCAAAAAATTTAACAAATAAACAGAAGGCAATTTTTCTTGACAGAGATGGTGTTATTAATAATTATGTTGGATTTCTTAGAAATATAGATGAATTTGAACTTTTATCTGGTGTAACGGATGCAATCAGAAAAATAAATGAATCGGGATATCTTTGTATTGTTATTACTAATCAGCCTGTAATTGCACGAGGAGAGGTAACTGTGGCTGAATTGAATGAAATACATAATAAGATGGAGACTCTTTTAGGATTAGAAGGATGCTATGTGGATGCTATCTATTATTGCCCACATCATCCGCATAAGGGATATAAGGGTGAAATACCAGATTTAAAAATTGAGTGCAATTGTCGTAAACCAAAGCCAGGAATGTTGCTAAAAGCATCAAGAGATTTCAACATTGATCTTCAGAGTAGTTGGATGGTTGGTGATGGTGTAAATGATATAAAGGCTGGAAAAAATGCTGGATGTAGAACGGTATATATAAAAAGGGAAAACATAGAAACAGGAGCTGATGTGGTGGTGGATAGTTTGCAGGAATTTGTGGACAAAATATTATAAATATATTGGGCGAAAAAGTACTATAGGTCAGGTATAAGCATTATTTTTTGCGTTATGGAATACAAATCATTTAGATTGAGATATGAAATAATGTTTGCAATACATGAAAGGGATGTAGAAGAAAGAAGAACATATATGTGGAAGAAGTTGTTGAGCGAAAAAGACCGAAAAAAGGTGAATATATCATTTGGAGTTGTTTTGCTTGTTTTAGGTATACTGTTCTATTTGACGTTTCAAAAATCAAATAAATCAATTGTACTATCTGAGAAAACTGAGCAATTACCTGTTGTGGAAGACTTTCTTAACTGGGCCAGTACATTTGTAGATTGGTCAGTACGTCAGTGGGCGCATATATTTGAATTTCTGATCATTGGTATGTGTGTTAGTATTTTTTATGCATTTGCAACGACGAATATTGGGACTATGATGGTGCTGGCATTATTAACTTGTGTGTGTATATCATTGTGCGATCAGACAGTTCGGATATTCATTGTCGGAAGACATTTTGATTCCTTTGATTTGGTATTGGATGCGTTGGGGTATGTGAGTGCTATTGGGATTGTGAGTATATGCAGGGTAATATATAGATTGGTGGTCAATAGAAAATAAATGAGATTGAGCTGGAATGGCGGAACCTTGGAGTGGAGAGGGGAGGCTGGGCCAGCTTTTTTATTTGATATGGAAAGTAGCATTTTGATGTCGAAGAATGTTGACTTTGCGTATGAATAGGGGTAATATGTAAAATATAAATAATCGAATAGAGGGGGGATTTCTTTATGCCTTTTTTGAGGGCAGATCTAATTTAAATCCATGAAGTGAAGTAAGTATATAGATATATTAAATAATAAAGTCATTTATTGTTTTATTTAGAATTTGGTTGAGTTGTATGAAGGTGACACTTAAAGGCAAAAGATTCGTTAAATATATTGAGGTTGACGGAGGAGCATTAATGAGAGCTGGAATATTGACGTATATGTGGGTTCAGATGGGATTCCCTACGGGTGTGGTTGGAGTTCGTAGCCGGATGACTACATGAAATAAACAATCAAAGGACAGATATGACTTAAGATAAATGGAATGACACCTAGAGGCCATACCTCTGAACCCCACATAATTAAGTTAGCTATATAAGGATATAATAAGGATGAATGAAAGAGAAAATAAAATAATCATAGATGAAGAGTATTCATTGGCGCAGTACAGACAAATATGCCGCTTTAAAACTAAAACATATGAATCTGTAGAAAATATAGAATCTGTTATTGGGGGGTGAATTGGATAATTTATTGACCAAGTTTGAAGTCGATATAGATGAAAAAATGTGATGTAAATAGAGTTCTTAATCAGGAGATAAGTAAATTTCAGTTTTATCAGTAATATTTTCAGATAAAGAGGTAGACAAAATGTATATAAAAAAACTTACAATAAAAAACTTCAGAACCTTTGATGAGGAGGGGGTTACTTTACAATTTAATAAAGGTGTAAATGCAATTATCGGTGAAAATAATTCTGGAAAATCCGCTGTCATGGATGCTATCAGAATTGCATTTTCTACTGTAACATATAAGAAAGACATTTTTTTTACTAGAGCTGATTTTCATGTTAGTGAAGATGGAAATGCAGCTGATTTTGCATTGTTTGATATTTATTTGGAAGAAGTACCAACAAGATTAGTAGAAATATGGAATCCTGAAAGTGTGGGTGGACAAGGTGGAGAATTTCATATCCGTTTTGAAAGAGTGATTGCTGCTAATGGTATAGAAAAAGTGAGAGCAATACATTGGGGAATCGGAACAGAGGGAAACCCACTGTCATCAGACACTTTCGATGCAATGGATGTAATGTTTTTGGGTGCATTAAGAGATTCTGAGAATGAAATGAAACCAGCTAGAAATAGTAAATTAGCTCAATTATTAAGAAGTTTGGTGCCAGATGAAGGCACACAAGCAGAATTAGTGGACATACTAAATAGTGCAAATAATACCCTATTAGAAAAAGAAGAACTAAAAAAGACCAGAAAAACAATTAATGATAATTTAGCTCGTATAGAACAAGATTTTTTGAGCCAGTATGTTGATATAGGGTTAATAGAGCCGAGATTCGATTCAATTGCCTCATCGTTAAGAGCTTGGGTAAAACCTAAATGGATATTAGTTTCAATAAGTGATGGTGAGTATTCGAGAGCCAAGCAATATGCAAGAGAACATGAAGATAATAGAAAAATACAACAAAACGAAAATGGGATATATTTTGAAACGTCTATTTTAGAAAATGTTGAAGATATGGCTCCGGAATTAGTAACAAGAATAAATGAGATTGCAAGCAGTTCATTTGAATTATATCAGAATGGATTAGGATACAATAATCTTTTATTCATGTCGGCGGTGCTTGGTGATATGGCAATTGAACGAGGTGGAGTGTATCAACATTTGCTTTTAATTGAAGAGCCGGAAGCACATTTACATCCGCAATTACAGGAATTAGTACATACTTTTTTGTCTGATACAAATCAAGGAGATGCAAATATACAAACTATTTTTACTTCGCATTCACCAACATTGGCATCAAAGGTGGATATAGGTAATATTAATTTGATTTATGAAAATGCACACAAAAAATATTGTTTACCATTTTCGGAAACAAATTTAACAGATGCTAATAAAGAATATTTGCAGAAATATTTGGATGTAACAAAATCTCAAATGTTTTTTTCAAAAGGTATTATATTTGTAGAAGGCATAAGTGAAGCAATTTTATTACCAGAGATTGCAAAAATGCTGGACAGACCATTAGAAAAATATGCAGTTGAACTTGTGAATGTGGACAGTGTCGCATTTGAGCCGTTTGTTAAATTGTTTTCTTCACAGAGCGTACAAACTTGTTTTTCAAAGATTGCAATTGTGACAGATGATGATAGATGTATCAAGAAGAGTGAAACTAATTATATCAATAAGGACCTTGATTATGATGATGTAAATAGTGATATATCAGACAGATTATTGAATGGAACACCATCGGATCGGTGCAATGAACTTGAAACAAAGTGTAGCACTGTGGGGATTAATGTATTTAAGGCGACAAAAACATTAGAATATGCGTTGTGCTGTAGTGAAAATAACATTAAATATCTTGTAGAAGCTATAAAAAGTGAGTACTCAGAGATAGGACCCCAGTTGGAAAAAAAGGTAAATGGTTTGCGTAATATGAATGAAAAAGCAGCTTGTGTATGGCTATTCATACGAGCAAGAGACAAATGTAAAGGAGCGATTGCACAGTATATAAGTCAGATAATCAAGAAACAGTGTGAAATGAGAAAAAAGGGTGAAAATATCGAGAAAGAATTTGTTATCCCTGATTATTTGAAAGAGGCAGTGTATTGTGTGACGGAAAGGTAGATATGGAAGAGTTAACACGTGAGCAATTATTATTCTTGAAAGCTGAAGGTAGAGTTATTGTAAGAGCCTGTCCGGGTAGTGGGAAAACATATTCTGTAGCGACTAAGTTATTGTCTTATTTGGATAACTGGGATAGATATCATCAAGGAGTTGCAGTTTTGTCATTCACAAATGTTGCTAGTGAAGAAATCTACAAAAAAGCATTGTTGCTGAATAAAGGAATTGGTAAACTGGATTATCCGCATTATATTGGGACGGTTGATAGTTTCATTAATGAATTTATTGTTTTAAGATATGGCTATTTGAAGACACATGACAAAGTAAGACCAATAATTGCTTTGAGCGACAATTGGAAACTCCCTTATAGGTATTGGAGAACAGAATGCTATAGAAAAGGGTGTGTAGACAATATAGAGAAATTTCAGTGTGGAATTGATAATAAGTTTTATAAAGAAAAAGAAGTTGTTGCTTGTGAACTACATGGGAAGAGCCGACTTCTTCCGTGCCAGCAGTATAAAGAGATGCTTACAAAGAAAAATATTATATTCCAAAATGAGGTTGCATCCTTTGCATATAGGTTGCTGAACGAATATCCAATGATAGCAACAGCAATCGTTGAACGTTTTCCAATTATTATTATTGATGAGGCTCAAGATACATCAGAGGAACAGATGGCTGTATTTGATTTGCTCACAGAAGCAGGTATAAAATCAATATTTTTAGTGGGAGATCCGGATCAAGCTATATATGAATGGAGAAATGCAAGCCCAGAGTGTTTTAAAAAGAAAATTGGTGCGGAGTCATGGGATTGTATTGAACTAACGGGAAATTTTCGCAGTTCACAGCATATTTGTAATGCAACGTCTTGGTTCTCGGCAACGTTGCAAGGACAGAGAACAAACGAAGCGGTGGGAGATTATAAAGACGAAAGTCAAAAACCTATACTACTTTTGACGAATGGAAATACAGAGGCAGAGGTGATAGATTTTTTTCTTGAAAAATGTCGTAGTATGGAGATAGAAATCAAATCAGATAACGTGGCTGTTCTTACCAGAGGGAGAATCCATTCAGATACAGATATTAAAGACTTATGGAAAAGTAAGGAAATAGAGCTGATTGCAAAAGCTGCATATGAATGGAAATATGGTTCTCGCAAGAAGGCATGCAGTGATATGTCTAAAGCATCGTTTAGAATCCTTATTGGTGAGGAAACAGATGAATATTTAATGAGAAAAAAAATAAGGGAATATACAGACGAGGATAATTGGAAAGATTTTATAATTGATGTTTTTTGTGGTTTGCCAAATATAGATTTAGGTATTGCAGAGTGGGTAAGTCAGCTTGCAAATTTGTATATTGATATTTTGCAAAAATATGATTTCAAAATTGCAGAGGGGACTAATATAAAAGATATTTTCAAGATAAAAATGAGAGATAAGAGTAATCCAGAGTTTAAGGATATACCATTAAAGAATTATTTTGAAAAGAAAACCGGTGGAGATTATACAAGATCGTCAATTCATGGAGTAAAGGGTGAAACTTATGATGCGGTTTTGATTTATGTAAAAAGTAAGACTGGAAAGACACTTACACCCAAGTTTTTAATGGAGGGTGATTTGGAAGACGAATTGATGAGGATAGCTTATGTTGCAATGACGAGGCCAAGACGACTATTAATGATTGCTATGCCAGAAAATAAAAAATTGAAGGAATATAAGCGCTTTCCGGTAGACAAATGGGATTATGAGTATGTATAGAGATTATATAAAAATGCATTTAATCGAATGGAGGAATGTATGCTTTCAGAATTACAAAAGGAAGAAATATTGGGGCTAATTTCTCTCAAGCAGGAAGGAGCTTATTGGGACTTTAAAAAGGAGTGGTACGAAGAGGGAAAACAGCCGGATTTGCTACATGATATTATTTGTATGTCCAATAATCTAGAGAATCGAGATGCGTATATCATCATAGGAATTGATGAAGAAAATGATTATTGTGTCAATGATATGACTAATGCAGAGAATCGAAAATCGACGCAAATGCTAGTGGATTTTGTGAGAAATAAGAAGTTTGCAGGTGGGATTAGACCTCGTGTAATGGTTGAAACAATGCAACTGGAAACAGGCACGATAGATATAATTGTAATAAAAAATGGATATTCTACTCCTTATGTTCTGGAAGAGTCGTATCGGGGGGTGAATGCTAACAACATATATACCAGAGTAATGGACAGTAACACACCTAAAAACAAAACTGCTGAAATTTCACACATTGAATATCTGTGGAAAAAGAGATTTCGATTATTGATGGCGCCGCTTGAACAGGTATTTTATTTTTTGCTGAAAAGGGAAGAGTGGGAAGATGTACCAGATGATAGTTCTGTGACACGCATGTATTATAAGTATTCGCCGGAATATGTTATCGAATATGATGGTTGCGATGATAGAGATGGATATGTTTATTATTTATTTAGTCAGACTGATAGTAGACCTCATTGGTATAATATATATGTTAAATATCATCAGACAATATTGTTTTCAACTATTGGTGTAGGATTGGATGGTGGTAGATATTTTACAAATGTTCCATGCACGGATTTTTTGTTTGATGATTGGCATCATGAAGGGAATATCTCTTTTAAATGCTATGTAAAAGGAACGAAGGAAATGATATTACATGATTTCTTTTGTGATTATGATAGTCATGACGCAATGTGTGCAAGAGACCGGTTCGAAGAATGCATATTGATATTTGTGTCAGATACGGAGAAAGAAAATTTTAAAGACTATGCGGCTTCGAAATGGTCAAAAAGACAGGATTATTTGGAAGATGTACGATTACCACATATGGAATTGCCAAGTGGATACCGAGAGGATGCATTTAAAGAGGAATATGAGAATGCAATTGTATTAAAAAAAATGTTAGATGAGTATAGAAGTTATTAACAAAGACACAGAAGGAGATAATGTTATTGAAAAGAAGGGACGATTTATTAATAGATGGAAAATTTAGAAGAGTTACTATATGGGATGCATTAGATTGGAAACAGACTCGTCCAGGTCTCTGGGAAAAGTATAAAATAACATTTATAGTATTTGTAAATAATAGAAAGTAAAGTGAGAATGTTTTCTCAAACTGAAAAAATGGTAAATTCAAGAATAGTTATTTTACTAATCTCAGACCTCGAAAGGTTATCGACATCTGATCACTATTAAAAGTATCGTCGATTTAGTACGGATAGTTAAGCTATTAGGAGCCTTTACAAAGAATATCGAGATATTCGATATAGGAATATATCTTCGCCTTTCCAGATTTGTCTGTTTGCGCCAAAAACCCATCATTAATCAAAATGGAAACTACCTTAAGAACCCTGGTGCGCTGCCATTTTGTTAGAGTACCAAATAATTTTGTATTTTTATCGTGTAGTGCAGTAAGCTGGTCGATTGTATGGATTGCATCTTCCACAGAATCTGCGAAAGCCTGAAGGAAAAAAGAAATCCATTGCTCGTAATCGCCGGTACGTCGTACTTGTGTCATGCGGTCATAGTATTCGATACGATTCATCTTGAGGTAATAAGAAATTTCAAGAAAATAGCTTTTTTTGAAATTGTCTGAGCAAAATCATCATGGAAATTTCAAGTTTAGTATTTTATGTTTTAAATTTTTCAGTTTGTTTCAATGTAAGTCGGGGCATTTTATGCCCACAAGAAGCAGGAATCCACATGGCATTACCGTTAAAATTTGGTCGATACATATAAAAAGTGTAAGCTGTTGTATTTACAGATAATGGAATCAGGAGAAAAGATGGCAGATAAAAAATTATTAGTGACTAGACATGTATTAGATCAGATGGATTTGATAAATATTGAATTAGAAGAACAACAGAAGTTTCCGTTATTGGATGTGGTGAGATCTAGTGGTATGACTTCGACATTTTTTAACTATTATATGGATGACGGCTGCCAGTTATTGAATGATACATTTCCATATATGATTATAGAAGGGCAGTTAGAGTGGAATGTGCCATATAATCGGGTTACATTAGAAGATTTTTTGGTAACTCATCCAGCGTGTTTGCAAGAAGGAATTGAGTACGAAACGGGACTGCCTGCTGCAAGTGGACATGGACGAGTATGGGGTACAGTGGCAGTTAATATTGCTATTAGTATACTCAGAAATAAATGTCCGGAATTGGGAGTACCATTAGATATAGGGCAAGTGTTGATAGATGCTTTGAGTGCATTAGCTCCGTATTATGAAGAGAAAAAGATTTCGGTGATTCAACAGTTGGATGCGATTATCAGTACAGGCGAATGTGGTGTGTTGGCGATACAGGAATTATTGGATTTTGACGAATATCATGCGAGAAAGCTGCTGCTGGCAATTGGATTCATGATGGATGAGAAAACTGGAAGATATGTTATAGGGGTTCAGAAAAGAGCGGAAACAAGAGCTATGTTAGAGAAACTGAGTTTGGAAGAACTGGAATGGCTGTAAAAAGTACTGTATTAGAAATGTAGCAGATGAATTTACAGTAGAAGAATTACGGAACTGGATAGATTTTAAAATTTATGGGAATATGTTGAAGTATTTGTTTGGTGAAGATGTAAAGTAAAATATGTTTCAGTTAACCATGAAGATATTAATAGTCTTCAGGCGTTTTCATGTGGTAATGAAAAGATAGATCAGAATGGTTTACCGCTGACCGATATGGGATATATAAATAGTCGGATTGAAAGATAAGTCCTTTGCCGAGAGGTGAGGGATTTTTCTAGTTTTAGAAAATACTTGCGAAACAAAAACATTTGTTCTGTAATATTTATGGGTGCTATCCTTAGGTTAAGGTGGATGAAAGTCTGTTGTAACCTATTGAGATGGTAGGCGGCTGGCCCTCTTGCGAAAAGGAGGGACTGTTACAAAAGCCCTCCGTATGGGAAAGGAGGGTGGCGCAGTTATGATGATGGAGTACATAAGCTTAGTAGGATTTATTTTTACTATTTTTATAGCCGGAATTGCAGTTGGAAAACTTGTTGAGAAGATCGAAAGATTTTTACGCAGGAAAGAAGATGAAGAACATAATGGCACAAACAAAAACGACCGCCGTTAGTCCTGACAAGATTAGAACGGGGTCGTTTTTGGCTTTTTTGAATATATAAAAACCGTTGCTATATAATATATCATATGCTATATTTAATTCAAATTGATTTTATTAAAAACACTTTGAATTAAATGCGTATCAGAGGGAGATAGTTATATGTTTATTGGAAGAGAAAGAGAATTGGCATCTTTGAAAGAATTTTATGACAAAGATGGAATTGGCATGACAGTTATATATGGTCGTAGACGTATTGGAAAGTCTACACTTATTGCAGAATTCATCAAAGATAAGAAAACTATATTTTATACTGCGACCAAGGTTGGCAAAAATAGGAACCTGGAATTATTTTCAAAACAGGTTTTGGATTTATTTATGCCTGGTGTGGAAGACGTTAGTTTTAATACGATAGAGGCGGTATTTGATTTTATTGATAAAAATATGGGCAATGATAAGTTGATTCTTGTAATAGATGAATTGCCATATTGGGCAGAAAAAGACGATGCACTTTTATCTGTATTGCAGAAATATATAGATACTGTTTGGAAAAATAAAAATTTAAAAATTATTTTATGTGGTTCAGCACTCAGTTTTATGGAAAAGAAGGTACTTAGCGAAAAGAGTCCTTTGTTTGGAAGAAGAGATTCGCAAATTAAATTAGAGGTATTTGACTATTTAGATGCAGCTAAATTTGTTCCAAATTATTCAAATGAGGATAAAGCAATTTGTTATGGTATTACCGGTGGTGTTGCAAAGTATTTGTCAATGGTTGATCCAATAAAGAGTATTGATGAAAATATCGTAAGATTATTTTTTAAGAAGGATGGATATCTGTATGATGAAACAAGAAATATGTTGATGCAGGAATTTTCAGATATAACAATAGTGAATAATATTGTTGAACAAATTGCTTCTGGTAATAATACACTAAATACGATTGCAGGAAAAATTGGTGAGAAAGAACCAACAGTATTGTATTCATTAGATAAGTTGATCAGTGTTGGATTAGTTGAAAAGAAAAAATGTATTACAGAGGAGAAGAATAAGAAAAAAACGCAGTATGTTTTGAAAGATTACATGTTTAAGTTCTGGTATGAGTTTATTCTAAAAGCAACCAGTGTCATTGAAATAGGACAAGGAGAGATTTATTATCAAAAAGCAGTAAAACCAATTTTACATTCTTTTATGGGGGCAGTGTTTGAAGATATGTGCAGATATTATACCTTGAAGAAGGGAATTATAGGAGAATATGGTTGCTTTATCACTTCTGTAGGAACATGGTGGGGAGTAGAGAATATTAAGGATAAGTATGGCAATATGAGAACACAATCTGTAGACATAGATGTTGTTGCTTTGTCAGAGGTAGACAAAAAAGCTCTTGTTGGAGAATGTAAGTTCAAAAATGAAAAGATTGATAAATCTATATATGAAACCTTGGTTAGTAGAGGAAAACTTTTACCTGCTAAGTATAAGGTTTCGAAATATATATTATTTTCATTAGCGGGATATACAGATTGGTTTGAATCATTATCAGATGAAGATGTTGTATTACTCACTTTGGATTCGATTTATGAATAGAGTTTTTATATGGTGAATTATAGGGTAAATGCAACATCTTTTTGAGCCACTTATTGTAGAATGAACGAGAGAGTAGGATACATTATTATGAAAGATAAAAGAAAACCACAGATAAGAAAAAATGTATATTTATTTGAATTGGATTCTGTTCGAAAAACAGATGAGGAGATTGAGGTTGCACAAAATGCGTTATTAGACGAGATTGTTTTAAACGGAAATGTAGTCGTTATGACATACAACCAGTTGGTTGATTCGCGCGGCTTTTTCAGCCTGCTTTGTAATGAAAAATATGAAGAGAAACTGATCCGGTTATTTGAAATGGGTGCGATCCGTATTTCACGGTTCGGAGATGTTCGTACCGTTTCCCAGTATTTGTTGAATTCGGTTGATGCAGATAAGGAATTTATATATTCGGCAATTCCGATTAAATACAGCCAGAAACGTCTGCTTGCCTTGATGAAACGTTGTTTGACATACTCCGATCTTTCAGAATTGAATGAATATACAAAAGATAATTTGGATGACCGGGAAAAAGATAAGCTGGAAGATTTATTTGTGGAAGTAATAAATGGGGAGGAACAGCCTGTTGATTATCTGTCCGAGAAGGATCGTGATTATCGTTTAAGAAAATACCAGGATATTTTAAAGAATCTGAGAGGTTTACTGTCAACGGTATTGCGAATCAGTATGCTGCCTGATATTTATTTGGATCCCAGAAATGAATCGGAATATAAAAATCTGAAATTTGTAAATTTCATGGCTGCTGTTTTAGCTTTTTATGACCTTCCGGATGATAAAATGATAAATGTAGATGCGGAAGCCTTTCGGCGTTCACTTGGAATATTGGGAGAATTGGAAGTCTGGAAAAATAAAAATAATAATCGTTCAGTATATATTCGTGAAATAAAAAAAGCATGGCAGACTGTACCTAAAAGTAGTGCAGATGAACTTTCATATCAGTATGCAGAGGTTATAGTTGATCTTTGTTATAATTATGCATGTGAGAATAGTATTTGCAATATTTCCAAGCATTATAATGTGGATGAACTTTGGCGGGAATCAGGGGACAAGTCAAGCTTTCGTGTGGATTTCTTTGGCAGATTTGCGAAAACTTGGAGGAATGGAGCAGGAGCGAAAGATCGTTTCTTAACGGATGAGACAAATAAGTTTGAGCCGTTTGCTGACAAGGATGATCAATTATATAAGCAGTTAGACCGTGTAGTCCGTCTTGTAGAATATATCGATTATTCACAGGCTGGGCGTGCAGATGAAACGAATGACCAGGTTGTTTATCGTTATGAATATAAGGATGAGGAGCAACGCAGGCAGAATAAGAGAAATATAATAGGAAAAATTGCACATGGGTTTGGAATGGCTGCGCTTTGCATTATTGTGGCATGTGGCATTGAGCTTGGATTCAATAAATTACAAAGTATGATGGAAGGGATTATTTCCTTTAATACAGCACTGCTCAGTGTGATTGAGACAATTGTCTGGTTGTTTGTAACAGAGATGCTTTCAACGATAATTTCTTTGAAATTTCCAAGGCTCTTACCATTATCAGATGCTTTGGCAAAGATCAGAGAGTCAGTTGTAGATGGATGGCGGATCTGCCGGCGTAAATTTACAGCCTATTCTTGTTCGAACAAGGTGCAGACGGAACAGACAGAACCATATAATATAGGAAAAACGATTCCCTATATTTGTCCGGCAGAATTGAAGAAATATCGGGCATTACGCAAATCAGAACCAGAACCTAAAAAGTATTTTGCTGAATCTTCCATTTATCCTATTGCGAATGTGGAAGATAGTGATCTGACCGCACAATTGATCCGGCAGGAAGAATTATTTCACCGGAAGTATGGATTGGTATATCAGAGCAAATACAATACTATGATCGTAGATCCAATTGAGGGTGAAAATGGCATTTTCCCATATGAGCGTGTACTACCAACAGGTAAAAATGGTGTTGTGATCATTGCGAGATATAAAGGAACATTTGTGTTGTTAAAGCAGTATCGGCATGCGATTCGACGTATGCAATATGCTTTCCCAAGGGGATTTGCAGAGGAGGATGACAAGACTCCTGCTGACAATGCGATTCGTGAGTTACAGGAGGAAATCCATGCTGTCATCACGAAATCACCGGTATTTCTTGGACGGATTGTTGCTGACAGCGGATTGACCGGCGGATGTGCATATGTGTACAGTGTCGATATAGATTCATTGGAATTGGTCGAGGATCATGAAGGCATAGTAGCCATTGAACAGCTCAGTGACCGTGAGTTGACATCCTGGATAAATGAAGGGAAGATTGATGATGGTTTCACGCTTGGAGCTTATGCATTGTATAAATGTGAGGCTTCAGAAACAGAAAACAAACATAGTTGATTTTAAAGTTTTACTGAGAATAACTGAAAGTCATACATAAAATATATACATGATGGGATAGACATATGAGAATCAAAACAATAATAGTGACCGGTGGAGCCGGATTCATAGGCAGTAATTTTATATTTTACATGAAGAGAAAACATCCGGACTACAGGCTTATTTGTCTGGATAAGCTTACCTATGCGGGTAATCTTGTGACATTACAACCGCTTATGGAGGAGGCAGATTTCCGTTTTTATAAGGCAGATATATGTGACCGGGATGCTGTTTATAAGGTATTTGAAGAGGAACATCCGGATGTGGTTGTGAATTTTGCTGCGGAGTCACATGTGGATCGTTCTGTTGAGTCGCCGGAAATTTTTCTTGATACCAATATAAAAGGAACAGCGGTTTTGATGGATGCGTGTATTAAGTATCAGGTGGGACGGTTTCATCAGATCAGCACGGATGAAGTATACGGAGATTTGCCTCTTGACAGACCAGAGCTGTTATTTACGGAAGAAACGCCATTATGTACCAGTTCGCCATATAGCAGCTCAAAGGCCGCTGCGGATTTTCCAACTACGTTAAGGAGGTTGTCTATGGATACACGATTAGTTGCAAGAGAAAAACAATTAGAAAGCTGGGCTTTGATTATCCAAGAATGCAAGAATGACGGTTTGAAGACCAAGGACTGGCTGGCTCAGAGAGCCCCGGAATAATCACGCTATAATAAAAATGATTGAAAGTGGATTGAATCAAGCGGTTATTATGGATTTGACAGGACAGGGCATAGATGTGTTTAGTGACTGCCAAAATATCGTTGACAATAGAAATGGATTTAGTCGTAATAGATATATAAATCATATGATACGTGGCATTGATACATATGATGATATGTAAACAAATATATAAGTGTTAGACATATATTGTTTAAAAATAGATTGTAATAATACGATGAATTTATTTTGTCTGCTTTGCGTAGTACATTGATCATTTCTTTTGAGACATTTCATTTGAGGTTGAATCAAAGGACCAAGAGTATCATTATTTAAATATGTTAGCATTGATCTCTGAATCTGAAAAAGAAACAAAAGTAAGGTCAGAACAAGATTAGGAAGACTGACTGATGATTTGTAAAATCTCTAAATAATAAATAACGGCTAGAACTATATGATAAATGCCAGCCGGCTCCATTTTTGAGCTGTCTGGCATAAGTTAGTTATATGGGCATGCGTTATAACTATGGTAAGATAATGCTTTTGCATGAATGCTGCTTTATTTATTGAGGGCGGAAAGCTTTGCTTTCAAGACTGCGATTTCAGCATCCTTTTTGGATAGAGCAGCATCCTTCTCGGATATCACAGAGTCTTTTTCGGACAGGGCAGCATCCTTCTCAGAGAGAGCAGCTACCGCTTTATCCCGTTCCTTCTGTAGTTCATCAATCATATAGTGAACCGTATTCTCATCTAACATTCGAAGTGCTTCTGAAAACATGGTGATTACCTCCTCCGGATCATACATATATTCGGACATATCCTTGCAGATAGCTTCCATCCATGGATAGTCAGATACCAGTGCAGCAAGGTCGTCGACCGACTGTGCAGTCAGCAGAGACAACCAAGCGTTTAACTCATTGATATCTTTAGCATACTTACTTTCTTTAAATACGTCAAGGGCGACTACATAGAATTCTTGCAAAAGCTTCAACTCGATTCCGGTATCAAAAACGATTCTGCCATGGTGCAGGTAGATATCGGATAATGCATCAGTCAGACACGCATCCGGACTTTTTTCATATATCACGATCGTGTAAACCGTTTTCAGATCTTTGTAGGTGAAAGAACTGCCTTTCGAGCTTTTCACTCTTGTATACTGGCGGAGCATGAGATCGGAGGAGTAGCAGGACATACGCTCTCCCGGGAAGGTATATGGAATCTTCTGGATCTCGACATTTGCGATCGAGCCATCTTCTAACTGGACAAGGATATCCAGAAGCAGGAGTGAGGTGGACGGCAGCATGCTGTCTTCGTTTGACAGGATGCACTGAACCGTCACTTTCGTACCGATGATACTGCTGATGAGACTGGACAACCGTTCCGGATAGATATCCGGATTGAACAGCTTCTTGAAAAATGGATCATAGGTTAAAGGCAGAGTTTTCTTACCCTCCATAAATCCAAGAAAGCGGTTCTTCCATTCCTGTGTCATGTTCTGATAAGCAAAGTAGCTTCGCGGATGCTTCCGGAGTTCCGTAAGACATTCATGTTCTGTGCGGGAAGGAAAAAGCTGATGGATATCTACTGGTTTAGTGGTGTTCCTTTCATTGGATACCGGTTGTTTGTTAAGGTGGTTATTATTATTTTTGTTATACATAAATTTCATTCCTCGTTATTTCCGGCGCCTGTTTTGTCGACAGGAAAAGCATAGCAGAAAAAGGGTATAAAAAACCGTTGATGTAATAAACAGCATGTTTCAATGTAACTTTTGGTAATTTTGATGCTAGTTGAGTTGGAAAAATAAATTTTAGAACTTTATCTCTAATTTTTTTAAAAAAGAATTTTATGCCAAGAAATGTTGACTTTGCGTATAAATAGGATTAGTATCGGATTATTAATAATCGAATAGGGGGGATTTTATATGCTGTTTAAACGACAAGTCTATTTTTATCCATGAATTGAAGAAAGTGAATAGTGTTAAAGTTTTAGATTATTACATGACTGCATTGAAGAAATTATTTCTATAAAGAAAAGTTTATATGTCAAAGAAGTTTTGATGATTTAATATGGTAACTTAAAAATTATGAAGAATGTGATTTTTATAATTTTACAAAATAAGGAGGATACAAGTTTGGAGAATGGAAGAAATGTATCATGTGGTGCAGATGGTGGAAATATAGATTTGTTAGAACCATATATGAGGAATGAAATGCAATTATTAAAACGGATAACACATAACATTTTGAGAAATATAGGAGCGAATATTTATGATTATGATGATTTTTACTCTGATGCAAATATGGTATGTTGGGAAGCAAGTAAAATTTATGATGCTAGAAGAAATTGTAAATTCCATACGTTGTTGGTTAATTGCATAAAAAATGATTTCAAAACATTAATAAGAGATAGGAATCGGAAAAAAAGAATTTTGAATTATACAGCATATTCATTGGATTATATACAGGATACGGATGATAATTTCGATTCAAAACTTGTTGATTATGAAAAAGATATTTGCGATGTTGTAATAGAGGGACAGGAATTGTCAGCGGATATGATTAGAATGAAGGTTCCGATTATAACAGATTTACAAGTTAATATTTTGGAGTATTTAAAAGCTGGATATAAAGCAGGAGAGATTCAAATAATATTGGACATATCACAATATGAATATTATAAAAATATAAAAGAGATAAAACAGTATAAAACGATGTTTAAAAATGAATGAAAGATGCTTAAAAGAGCAAAAAGGCTATTAAGAAGCTGATGTAAATGGAGGGCTGATTTGATATGGAATTAAAAAATAAAACAACATTTAACAAATTATATCAAGCAGCATGCGATCTGGCGGATAGACTCCGGAGAGGTGAATGGACGAACAGTGACCGGTCAATAGAAGAATGCGAAGCAGCAATAAAAAGTCTGGCAGCTTTCATTGACGATGGAAAGGCGGATTGTACGGACAAACGGGAAGAGGCAAGAGAAAAAACATTGAAAGGGACATGGTTTCAAAGTGTTGATTTTCGCCGGATCATTGTACATATGCAGCTAGAGGAAGCAATAAATAATCGGGATATGCAGCTTGAACTGGATATTCTGGGGCATGTGCTTGCGTATCTGCCAAATGGAACCTATTTTAAGATGGGCAACCTGCCACAGGTCATGGAGACCATCAGACATCTTTATGGGGCATCGAAGAAGTCCGGTAAGCCCTATGCACCGAAAATGTCAGAAGAGACAGCAGTATTGATCGAATCAACGAGAAATCTGATCAATGCAGGTTTTTCATTTCAGATCGTAAATGGAGAGCCGGAGTTTGAACAGGATTCCGAACAGTGTTTGGTTGCGGAATTAGAAAGACGGATAAAAGAGCTTGGTGGAATGTATGTGATCCGTCAGTTATTTGACAGGGAGATTCGTGCACGATATCATGAGAAGCTTGGAAGATATCTGATCTATCGAAATAAGATATCAATGGGAGAAAAACGCCATATCAAAGTAAGAATACCGTATCAATATTTACTTCAGCTGTCGCTAAAATTTCTGAAAACAGAATCAATATTCACAAATGCATATAAAGAGCACAGATATCAGGAGCTGATCCGGATGGCACAGAATTATCTGGAGGTTCTACAGCTGCAGGGGTATATGACCTGGGAAGATGTTTTTATTGATCTGGAGGATTTTCCATATCGGCTGGCGAAAAATCTATGTTTTGAAAAACTTTGTATTCCAAGGCAATATCATCCGGAGTTTGTAAGGCTTCTTTTGCAAAACATGCTGGAACCATTTTATGGTACAGGCAGAGATAAAATGAGAGTATATTCTTTTCATAATTATTTGGAATTTGCTATATATGTGATGGATGCAGCAAAGGGGCCCAGGATATTTAAAAGGCAGGAATTATCGGAACGTCTGGGAATCAGCACTTACAAATTAGAACAGATCTTGCTGGATACTGCATTGGATGCTGATATGGTGAATCAGGATTTTGTGTATTATCTGGATGAGACAAATAGCTGGAGAAAGCCTCTTGTCAGGCTGGATGCGGATACTTATTTCTGTCTGGATGGCAGGATGGCGGGATATGGATTTTATGAAGTGATGTTTCAGATCTTATTTGCAAAGTATGGAACGAAGTTTAGCAGGAATCAGGGAGAGTATCTGGAGCAGCTGGTCTATCAAATGTTTCGGGAGAAGCGTTTTCCATATATCACAGGGCAATATTATAAGGATGGAGATCTTGCAGAACGTGATTGCGATATGATCCTGGAAGGAAAGGAGCGTGTGATGTTTGTTGAAATCAAGAAATGTCCGCTTCCCGGAAACTACGAGAAAGCAGATGATGTAAGTGTATTGAGTGTACTTGGCGATGGTATGCTGTATGCACAGGAGCAGATTTTGTGGCATAGGATACGCTTGAAAGAGAAGGGACTGATTGCGCTATATGATAAGTTGGGAAATCATATACAGGATTATATACCTGGCAGGAAACCGATAATGGCGATGAGTATCTGTATGCCGGAGTACGATTTCCTGACAGATCGCATGATGACTGAGAATTTTTTAGAGAGTGTACTACGGGTTACATATCATGCACAGGATCAGACAAAGGAGAAAAATCTGGATCGATTAAATAAAAGGATAGCGAATATCCAGCTGGCAGCGGCGAGGCTGTTTGATGGTATGAAATATACAACCAGAGATGTATTTTTTAATTCTCTGTTTCGGAGTCTGCAGCAGGTATGGACGATGCTTCGCGTGTGCGATACACTGGATGTTTTTTTAGATATGTGTGCAACACAGCTTGTGATGATTACTGGTGCAGGAGATGTTTATGTGGACATTTGGAATGCATTGCAGCTTAAAGGATAATGCGTGGAGAAAATATGTAGTATATATCCATAAATTGTTGCTAAATGCACAATAATTATTCATGAGAGCCTCCTGACTGTGAAGCCTTTAAGCCATGGCGGTCACGCCATTTCGCTTGACTTCGATCATCCATTGAGTTATTATACTCGTAAGAAAGTAACTTACGAGTTAGTAACTCACGAGTGTAATAAATTGGAGGTGGGCGAATGAGTCAGTTTTATTGCCGTGAGAATGAGCTTAGAAAGCTGAATAAGCGATATGAAGGTGACAAGTTTGAATGCATCGTCATCTACGGAAGACGGCGAGTTGGTAAAACCGCCTTGATCAATGAGTTCTGTAAAGGAAAACCGACCATTTTCTTCTCGGCACTCAACACGACAGGGAAGGAAAATCTGGAGGCACTTTCAAAATCAATCATGACTTTTGAGAGACCGGATATGGAATCTGCACCGGAATTTCGGTCATATGATGCTGCGCTGGACGAGCTGACAGCACTTTCCAAAGAAAAACGAATGGTTTTTGTTATTGATGAATATCCTTATCTAGCAAAGGCAAAACCAGCTATTTCGGCTATGCTACAGCACATTATTGATCATAAGTGGATGGAATCCAAGATGTACCTGATTCTCTGCGGTTCTTCAATGAGCTTTATGGAAAGTCAGGTGCTTGGGAAAGAAAGCCCATTGTATGGGAGAAGAACAGCTCAATTTAAGATTGCACCGTTGGATTATAAGGAAACAGCTGTGTTCCATCCGAATCTGTCGGATGAGGATAATTCGCTGATTTACGGTATCACAGGTGGTGTTCCGCATTATATTAACAAGCTGGATGTAAGAGACAGCGTAGATGAAGCATTGCTCGACAATCTGTTTGACCGCTCCAGCTATCTGTATGAGGAGCCGGCAAATCTTCTCAAACAGGAACTGCGAGAGCCGGCCATTTATAATGCCATCATTAAGGCAATTGCTGAGGGAGCATCACGACTGAATGATATTACGATGAAGGTCGGGGAGGATAATTCTGTTGTATCGAAATATCTCAAAACCTTGATTGACCTAGGCATTGCAAAAAAGGAGACTCCAATTAGTGAAAAACCTGGTAAGAAAACAATCTACCTGCTGGCAGATAACTTCTTCCGGTTCTGGTATCGTTTTGTCCCAGTCAATATGAGTGCAATTGATTCAGGCAGAATTGCAAAGACCTATCCACACACCGTAAAACAATATCTTCCCGATTACATGGGTTTGATATTTGAAAAGATGTGTCAGGACTATCTGTTGTACTATGCCGACAAGCTCCCCATTGAACTAAATGAAATTGGTCAGTGGTGGGGAACTGATTCCAAGAAGAAAAAGCAGATACAGATCGACATCGTTGGAACTCCCGTAGAAGGAAAAGAGTATATTATTGGCTCCTGCAAATATAGGAATGAGAAGATTGGTGTGGATGAGCTTGAGCTGATTAGGGATTATGCATCAGTTTTCGGAAAAGGAAACACCTATCACTACTATATTTTCTCTAAAGGTGGATTTACGGATGGACTGCTCCAAGCACGGGAGCGAGGTGAAGTTCAGCTGATCACCTTGGAGGACCTTTACAAGTAAACAACTCGATGTCAACCCTACTGGTGAAAACCGGCAGGGTATTTTTATACCCAAATTTAGAGAGGAGAAGATGCGTATAGGCTAGCATGCTGTCTTCATTTGACAGGATACACTGAACCGTTACTCTTGTGCCGATGATACTGCTGATCAGACTGGATAACCGTTCCGGATAGATATCCGGATTGAATAGCTTCTTGAAAAACGGATCATAGGTTAAAGGCAGAGTTTTCGTACCCTCCATAAATTCAAGAAAGCGGTTCTTCCGTTCCTGCGTCATGTTCTGATAAGCAAAGTAACTTTGCGGATGCTTCCGGAGCTCAGTAAGACATTCCTTTTCCGTGCGGGTAGGAAAGAGCTGGCGCCTGTTTTGTCGACAGGAAAAGCATAGCAGAAAAAGGGTGAAAAAACCCTTTGATGTAATAAACAGCATGTCTGGGTGTAACTTTTGGTAATTTAACTCCGATTTTATGCGATAAGTTGACTTGGAATATGATTAGGATTAATATAAAATCATCGAACATGGGCAGATTTGAGACCATAGATAGGATAGATAAGAGATAAACACCATGACAATTATCGTAACCGGAGGAGCCGGATTTATTGGAAGCAATTTTATATTTTATATGCTGGACAGTTATCCGGAGGATCGTATCGTATGTATGGACAAGCTTACATATGCGGGAAATTTATCTACACTAGCTTCGGCGATGGATAATCCGCATTTCCGTTTTTGTAAGATTGATATCTGCGACAGAGAGGCAGTCTATAGGCTATTTGAAGAAGAACATCCGGATATGGTAGTGAACTTCGCAGCCGAAAGTCATGTAGACCGTTCCATCGAGAATCCGGAGATTTTCTTAGATACGAATGTCAAAGGAACGGCGGTGCTGATGGATGCCTGCCGTAAATATGGTATTGCAAGGTATCACCAGGTAAGTACAGATGAAGTATATGGAGATCTTCCGTTGAACAGACCGGATTTATTTTTTACAGAGGAGACTCCGATTCGTACGAGTTCGCCGTACAGCAGTTCAAAAGCATCTGCTGATTTGTTAGTGCTTGCATATTATAGGACATACGGACTTCCTGTTACGATCAGCCGTTGTTCGAATAATTATGGACCATATCAATTTCCAGAGAAGCTGATTCCATTTATGATTATTAATGCATTATCAGACAAGCCTTTACCTGTTTATGGGGAGGGTGTGAATGTACGTGACTGGCTGTATGTAAAGGATCACTGCCGGGCAATTGATCTGATCATTCATAAGGGTCGCGTTGGAGAAGTTTATAATGTTGGCGGACATAATGAAATGAAGAATATTGACATTGTAAAGCTTATTTGCAAGAAACTAGGCAAGCCGGAAAGTCTGATCACGCATGTAACAGACCGCAAAGGTCATGACTTGCGTTATGCTATTGATCCAACAAAGATACATAATGAATTAGGCTGGTTGCCGGAAACAAAGTTTGAGGATGGGATAAAGGAGACAATCCGTTGGTATTTAGATAATAGGAAATGGTGGGAGATGATTATTTCCAGATAGGATGAATAAGTATTTGTGCAAGTTGAGATGAGCTGAAGCTTTTGAGAAAAAATAACTACACGAAGAATAGTAATTGCAGAAAGAGAGGGTATTATGAGAAAAAAAGGGAGAAGCAGGATTGCGGTATTATTAGGAATAGGGGCTATTTGCGGCATGTTAGGTACAACAGGCAGGTATGTATATGCAGAAAATATGACAACTGCTACTGCAGCTATTGAAGAAAGCACAGGGGATATTACGCCTGCAACGGGATATGAGGTGTCGGAAAATGCAGGACCGGAATTATATACAAGTGATGAGGAACTTGCATTGCAGAGTACATCAAATGATACTTCACAAAGTGGAACTTGGGAGAATATAACATGGACGCTTTCTGGCACAACACTTACGATATCAGGAAAAGGAGATATGCCGGACGCCAGTTCTTCTGATAAGGCACCATGGTATACTTTAGATGTTGAAAAGGTTGTAATAAAAAGTGGTATTACAAAAATCGGAAGCCAGAATTTTGTGGAAATGTATGATATTACAGATGTAACCTATCCGAATACTCTGAAAGAGATTGGAGAGGCTGCATTTTATGGATGTACGAAACTGCAAGAGGTGGTTTTGCCATCTTCTGTGAAGACGATTCGATCTGGAGCATATTGTGACTGTAAAGCTGTTACCCGGATTGAGATACCGGGGGTAACGGATTTAGGAAGCTATGCATTTCAAAATAACTGTCCGACAACATTTACAATACCTGCAGGTGTAACCTCTATATCGCCGCTCGTATTTTTTGGAAATACAACGATAGAGAGTTATACGGTTGCAGCAGGTAACACAGCCTATGTTGCACGGAATGGAGTTGTATATTCCAAGGATCAGTCCGAATTAGTGATGTATCCGTTTAATGGAGGAACAGGCTCATTTACGATACCTTCGAATGTGAAGGAGATCGGAGATTATGCATTTTATAATAATGTCAGCTTGAACACGGTAAACTTTTCCAATGTAACAACATTAGGAGAAGGTGCATTTTATATGTCCGGCTTATCCGGAACCTTGACACTTTCGGATAAGATCAGTGAAGCAGGTAATTTTGCATTTCAGGGCTGTACCAAGATAACAACAGTAAAGTTTGGCAAAGGCATGAAAGAAAGCGCTTATTCAATGTTTGAAAAATGTACAGGGATTACTTCCATTGATTTTGGTGGCCTGACATCACTTGGTATGCGGACATTTTTAGGTTGTAACAGTCTGGTCGAGGTGACAGTTCCGGCAACGATAAAAAGCTGGGACGGATCGGTCTTTAACAGTTGCCAGAAGCTTGTAACATTTCGTGGTATGGGACTGGAATATGTGACATATGCTGATTTTGCACAATGCTATGCATTAACAGATGTATATCTTCCAAAAGTAAAAGAGATATATCGTCAGGCATTTGCAAATTGTCCATCCCTGAAACAGATAACGCTGCCTGCATCTACGCAGTTTGTAGATGAAAATGCATTTGCAAAGGATGTTGTGATCACCTGCAACAATAATCAACTGGTGCGGTTTGGTTACAATGGATTCCGTTATGCAGAAACAATTCAGATTAAAGGAAAAAGAGATTATACGAAGGCATTTGAGGTATTAGACAAGGTAAATGCAGAACGTGCAAAGAATGGTCTTGATGCATTGACGATGGATACCGGATTGTTAGAAACGGCTATGATTCGTGCCGGTGAGCAGGCAGTATTGTTTTCACATACCAGGCCGGATGGTGCAAGCTGCTTTTCAGCAAATAAGAATATGAATGCAGAAAATGTTGCAATCAATCAGTCTTCTGCAACAGCAGTCATGAATGACTGGATGAATTCATCGGGACACAAGGAGAATATTTTAAGTAAAAAAGCAACTACGATAGGAGTTGGCTGCTTTTATATAAATGGTATTTATACCTGGGTACAGTGCTTTGGTTCAAATACAGATGCTCAGACGGCAGAGAAGCAGGCAGACCGTACCATAACACAGAATATCAATATTCCGAAAAAGAAATTTACAGAAGCAATTACGACGGACGGTATTGTTTGGGGTGATGGTGAGACATATTCTTATAAATTTGTTATACAGATGGACAAGGATACTTATACTGCAGGCAAGAGCGTAAATGCGAAGGTCGTTCTGGTAAATCCCGGTTTTAGCATGTATTGTCCATTTACAAGCGGGAATATCACATGGAGCTCAGATAAGAAGAGTGTAGCAACGGTAGATAAAAATGGAAAGATTACATTTGTGGGCGGTGGTAAAGTAACTATCACAGCAAAAACAAAATATCATGAAACGTCACTTACCTTGACGGTGCAGAGTAAGTCACAGGTTACAAAGACCACACCAACATTGACACTGAAGAATAAGACAGTTACCTATACTGGAAAGGGAAAAAAGATAGGTGCTGCAAGCGTAAAAGGCGCGGCAGGGAAGATTACCTATAAATATTATTCAGATTCGAAGTGTACGAAGCGGTTATCTACATATCCTTCCAAGGTTGGAACCTATTATGTAATTGCAAGTGCAAAAGCAACAGCAACCAGCAATTCAGCGAAATCCAATGTAGCGAAATTAATGATTAAAAAGTCGAATCCAATGAAGGTAAAGGTGGCTTCAAAAACCTACAAAGCAAAAAAATCAACCGGAAAGCTTAACAAAAAGCATTCCTTTATAATCGGGGTAAAGAATGCAAAGGGTAAGGTGACATATTCCAGATCAAAGGCTTCGAAAGCATATATTACTGTTAGCAAAAAAGGAAAGGTAACAGTAAGGAAAGGAACGCCAAAGGGAACCTATACAATTACGGTAAAGGCAAAAGGAACTTCAAAATATAGAGGAAAATCGAAGAAGATAACGATTAAGGTTTCCTGAGCAATATTAGATACATATGAAAAATAAAAGATCATTTCTGTATGTGATGCTGACGATTGCATTTCCCATCGCATTACAGAATTTATTAACTACAACAGCCAGTATGGTCGATACGATCATGATCGGAAGGCTAGGAGAGTCGTGCGTGGCAGCAGTTGGTATCTGTTCCCAGATCAGTTCCCTGTTCTTCAGCTGCTACTGGGGATTTGCCAGTGCGTCGATCCTGTTCTTCTCCCAGTATTGGGGGGCGGATGATGAAAAGGGAATTAATCGTACATTCGGTATCACTTTCATCTGCATGGCAATCGTGGGCTTTGCATTTGCAGCCCTGTGTATCATCAGACCGGAATTCTTATTGGGGGTATATACAGATAAAGAAGTATTTATCCGAATCGGAAAGCCGTATATGCGGATTGTCGGATGGGCATATCCGCTTCAGGTATTTGCTGTACTTATCAGCTTCCTGCTCCGTTCGACAGAGCGGGTGAAAGCGCCGCTTATCTGTTCCGTCGTAGGACTGGTAGTGAACTTCTGCTTGAACTTCGTGTTGATATATGGTAAATTCGGCGCACCGAAAATGGGGGCTGCCGGTGCGGCAGTCGGAACACTTGCATCTGCAATCATCAATTTATTACTGCTGTTTATCTATCTGATGCGTTCGGAATGTAAGGTGCGGATCCGTCTGAGTCAGATGTTCTTATTCCATGGCGGATTTATCAGGGTGTATCTGGCAAATGCATTTCCAATCCTCTGTAACGAATTGTTTTATGGAGTTGGACAAATGCTGATCAATATCGTGATCGGACACCAGAATGAATCTGCGATCGCCGCCATGGCAGCGTTCCGTGTATGCGAGGGCTTTGTCTATGCATTTTTTGGCGGCTTATCAAATGCAACCAGCGTTGTGATCGGACAGTCTGTCGGTGCCGGTGACCATAAGGGGGCATATCGGTTTATGAAGCGGTCGGCATTGTTTTGCCCGGCAGTTACTTTCGGGATCGTGTTGATCTGTGCGTTATTACATGAACCATTGTTTGGCTTATTTGGATTGGGTGATCAGGCACTTCGGTATGGCATGTATATGTTATACATTTACTTGTTCTTCGGTGCGGTTCGAACCTGTAACTATATTATGAATGAGGGATACCGGGCAGCAGGCGAGACGAGAGTCGGAACCTATGTGGAGATTGGCGGTTTATTCTTAGTCAGCGTTCCGGCGACATGGATCGCAGGCATGGTCTTACATCTGCCTTTCCTTGCTGTATTTTCATTTGTATATACGGATGAGCTGGTGCGCCTGGCAATCGAGCTTGTCTATACCAGATCAGGCAAATGGGTGAAGCCGGTTACAGAAGCCGGAAGAAAGACTTTGCCGGAGTTCAAAGATTGGTTAAAGAACCGTAACAATCGTAAATGAAATGCAACATCTATAAAGAATAATTAAGCTGACAAAATCAGATAACGGACATATACTTTGTATATTCGAAAAACAGCCGAAGAAAAGCGTTGTGATGAGATTCACAATAAGAATTCCGGAAATGTATTTACAGATGAATGCAGGAGGATTGTAAGGTATGAGAAAGAATAGAACCAAGTCGGGAAAGATTATGACGGTAGCACTTGCAGCAACATTTGCAGTTAGTTTGCTGGCAGGATGCAATGGCGCAGACTCAGAGTCAACAGAAAAGAACAAAGGAACAACCGAGGTATCAACCGAAGCAACGACAGAGAAGACGGAAGCACAGGCAACAGAGGCAGCCAGTACAGAAGCCGGGATGGAAGCGCAGACAACAGAGGCAGCCAGCACAGAAGCTAAGACTGAGACACAGACCACTGAAGCGGCTTCTTCCGAAGAAGATGCCGGTGCTACAGAGGAAGGTACTTCTACAGCAGAATTACAGGAAGAAGCTGTATCCGCTCTGCCGGGTACATATCCGATAGACATGATCTTTAGCAGTGGAGCCGGTGGATGGAGTACAACATTAACATTATCACAGGATGGATCATTTACAGGAGCATTTTCTGATTCCGAAATGGGAGAACGAGATGAGAATGAATACCCAAATGGAACCGTATATGTTTGTAATTTCAGCGGAAAATTCAAAGATATCAAGAAGGTAAACGATTATACATATTCGATGACTCTGGATAGCGTGAAAGTATCAGAAGATGAGGAAAAAATCGAAGATGGTATCCGTTATAAAGTGGGTGAACCATCCGGCATGGACAGTGGAACGGAGATTTATTTCTACACTCCGGATGCACCTGTCTCAGAATTGCCGGAAGCATTCCTTTCCTGGTGGCAGGAAAGTGCTGATGAATCAGCAACACTTGACTGTTATGCAATCTATAATAAGTCCGCTGATGCCGGATTTTTTGAGTATGCAAGGTAAATAGTACTGCAAATGAAGAGATTATTACAAAGATAAAAGAGAAAATATTATACAATGAAAAAGACTTTGTCTGAAACAGCAGGCTCTTTAGGAATATAAAAAGAGCAGTTGTTTTGGACAAAGTCTTTTTTATGGTTCAGGATAAACGAGGCGAAGTAAATGGGAAGCAATACATATAAGGATCTTCAGAACTCACATCCGTGTTTTGGAGGACAGAAAAATAATGCCGGGCGGATTCATATGCCGGTGAGTCCGGGATGCAACATCGGATGCCGTTTTTGTGAGCGGACGATCAATGATGTGGAGGAGCGACCGGGCGTAACATCAAAGGTGATCATACAGAAGCAGGCTGTTGTGGTGGACATGGTGGTCATGGTGGCTGTGGATGTGGAACACCGGATTGATTGCCATAAAAAATAAATTTGTACTTGATAAAACCTATAGAAATAGTATACTATAATGTAAAATGATAATTTATCATGTTTGCAGAAAAAGTAGATGCGATTCAGATGATGTACAGATGTATGGAATCATTTGAATCAGATAACAACGACAGGGAGGTCAAGATGAAGATATCAACAAAAGGAAGATACGCGATAAAACTGATGCTGGATCTGGCCACCTATTATAATGGTGAGCCGGTTAAGATAAAGGATATTGCAAGAAGACAGCATATTTCAGACAAATATCTGGAGCAGATCGTTGCAATATTAAATAAGGCATCACTGGTAAAAAGTATCCGTGGAGCACGTGGAGGATACATGTTATATGCTTCACCGGAGAATTATACGGTGCGGCAGATCTTAGAAACAGTAGAAGGAAGTCTGGCACCTGCAGACTGTGTCGGCGATAACGCAGCTTACTGCGAAAACAGAAGTATGTGTGTCAGCGTACTGATCTGGGAGAAACTTGATCAGGCAATACAGGATGTACTTGAGGGAATCACCTTAGCCGATCTCGTTGACTGGCAAAACAACCTGATGGTAGACCAGTACGTTATTTAATATATGATAGACATTTGCGACATGAAGAAAAGGAGATCACATTGATTCTTGGCAGCAGCAATGACCGCGAAGTGGCATTGACAAAGGATTGCCAGTTTATACTGACCTCCTTCCCGATGAATGAACGGCTGGTATTTAACCGGACATATGCGGGATATCGGGGAAGCCTGACCTTTACCGAAGATTTATACGATAATCTGTAAAAGCAGATACCACATTTCACTCTGAAAAATTCAGAAAGAAATGTGGTATTTTTTTGTTCTAATTTTCATTTGTCATGCATACATTATAACTATCAGAAGTGTGTAACAGCCTACTTTAGGTATCAGATCATATCAGAAAAGCAGATGCTTTTCGAGTATTGGCAGATGATGGAACTGACAGGTGAAAATGGTTACAGATGACATATGCATGAGGTGAATCGGTTTGGAAAAAAGCAGAGAGAATGAAATATTGAAGATATTATCCGTAGCGTTAAGGAGAATATTTTCGAGTGAGATATATGATTATAACAAGCTTCAGGAGATAAGGCTTAGGATGAATGAACCCTTGATCGTGATCTATGATAATCGGGAATATTTTGTGACGGAGAAGGGAAAGCGAACCACAGAATGTAAGAAAGCATATATGGTAGCACCTGCCGATATAAGGGAAACGCTGGAATATATCAGTAACTATTCACTCTATGCATATGAGGATGAGATCCGGCAGGGATTTATAACGATTCAAGGGGGACATCGTGTAGGGCTTGCAGGAAAAGTCATTCTGGAATCTGGAATGATCAAGAGTGTCAGACATATATCATTTATCAATATCCGTTTGTCACATCAGGTTAAGGGATGCTGTAAGAAGGTTCTTCCGTACATAATAAATGGAAATGAGACATTTCATACACTGATCATTTCCCCACCGCGATGTGGCAAAACCACACTTCTTAGAGATATGATCCGGATGTTGTCGGATGGATTTCCAGGATTCAAAGGAAATACTATCGGTGTCGTAGATGAACGATCTGAGATCGGAGCCTGTTATAAAGGCGTACCACAAAATGATATCGGCATACGGACGGATATTCTTGACTGTTGTCCAAAATCATATGGAATGCTGATGCTGATCCGTTCGATGTCACCGCAGATCATAGCGGTGGATGAGATTGGCAGCCGGGATGATATCGATGCGATCTACAGCGTGATCAACTGCGGCTGTAAGCTGATCGCAACCGTACATGGCAATTCCATTGATGATATCAGAAATCGTCCGGGACTTCGGAAGCTGGTCGATGAGAGGATATTTGAACGATATATCGTGCTGAGCAATCGCAAACGGACAGGAGAGATCCGGACGATATTTGACGATCGGGGAAGTGTTCTCTTTATGGCAGAGGATGAACGCCTGACATCGGCATATGAAAATGAAGCGGCTGTAGCAGAACTGTCATAAGTGCAGGGAGGCGTACATATGTTATATATAAAGATTCTTGGAATGCTTCTGGTGGTCGCAGCTTCCTATGGGATAGGAAAGACGATAGGAGTTTATCAAAACCGGCGAGTGGAAGATATCTACGAGCTTCTGATATTTGTCCGGATGGCAAATGGGCATCTGACATACAGTGCATCGGAGATCACCGAGATCATTCGGGAAGGATCGGATAAAGCAGGGGGAAGGATCGGAGACTGGCTTGCCGGGCTGGCTTTGCAGTTCCGGACGGAAGAATATGCTTCTTCTTTTGAGCAGATCTGGACAGGCAGTATCGGAAGTCTGATGGAACACAGCTATCTGACGGACGCACAGATCGGTGCGGTAAAAGAGCTTGGAAAATGGCTGTGTTATATGGATGTCGATATGCAGATCAGGAATCTGAAGCTGTGGGAACAGAACATGCAGGCAGAGTATGAGGAACAAAAGGACAGGGCACGCAGGATAAATAAGGTATCCAGATCACTTGGATTACTCGGAGGGATCTTTTTGATAATACTGATAGGGTAAGGGTGGCAGGAGCTTATGACGATACAGTTATTATTGAAGATAGGTGCGGTAGGAATCCTTGTAGCACTGTTGAATCAGATATTAAAGCATTCGGGGAAGGACGAGCTGGCATTCCTGCTGAATCTGGCAGGACTGATTCTTGTACTTTCTTGGATCATTCCATATATCGTAGAATTCTTTAATGACGTTATGAAGCTTGTAAATATCGGTGGATAGGGGAGAAAAGGCATGAGTCTTGTTACGGTATGTATGGCATCGGTTCTGGTCGTTTTAGTAGCGATAAAACTAAAGAAAATGAATGCAGAATACAGCACGCTCTTAAGTATTGGAGCGTGTTTATTTATTGTCAGCTTTATCATAGGAAGACTTGGAAATGTACTGGATTCCATCGACCGCATCACCGGATACATCAATATCAATATGGAGTATATATCGATCCTGCTTAAGATGCTTGGCATTTCCTATATCTGTGAATTTGCGACAAATATCTGTAAGGACGCAGGCTATGGAGCGATCGCTTCGCATATTGAGCTTGCCGGACGGGTGACAATGGTGGTGATGAGTCTGCCGATCCTGTTCCATGTGATCGATATGGTTGTTCGTCTGATGGGGTAGAACTATGAGAGGACAAAAAGCGAAAATGATTATAGCAGGCGTAATGGCGTTCACGATCCTATTATCTGTGGTGTGTTTTGGCGGGCAGACCAGCAGGGCAGCTACCTCAGATGTCGATGAGACGGATCTGGGACTTGATGAAAACGCTTTTGACGAGATGGACATGCTGACAGAAGAACAGGCAGGACTCTCTTTTCGGGAGGTCGTATCCTATATAAGAAACGGAGACCTTCAGGGGCTTCTTGACTACAGTCTGGAAACAATACAGCAGACACTTACAGGGGAGATAAAAAGCAATAACCGCCTGCTCCTTCAGCTTCTTGCCGTTGTCATTCTTGGTTCGGTGTTCACGAACCTATCCGGAAAGTTTGGAAAGATGGTAGGTGGAAACGGCTTCTTCGTCACCTATCTGATGGTGGTATCCATCCTGCTCGGAATGTTTGCGATCGTTTCCGATATAGCGGTGTCGGCAGTCTCGGATCTTACGGATCTGATGATCACCTTTATACCTGCTTATACGTTGGCTGTCTCCTATACAAATGGTGCAGGCACGGCGGAATTTACCTATCAGATCACGGTGCTGATCATTTTTCTGTGCGAGAAGGTGATCATTCAGATCGTATTTCCGCTTGCCAAATGCAGTGGGGTGGTTGGACTGGTGAATAAGTTAAATGCCGAGGATCATTTTTCAAGGACAGTTACATTGTTGAGGAATATTGCAGGATGGATCCTGAAAACCATGTTTGCAGTTGTAACCGGAATGAATGTGATAAAGGGTGTGATTGTTCCATCTGTGGACAAGTTGGAACGAAATGCCGTCTTAAAAGCGTTCGGGATGCTGCCAGGTGGAAATACGGTCAAGAACGTCTCGGATATCCTGCTCGGTTCGGGTATGGTTTTGAAAAATGCTATCGGAATTGCGGGCGCGGTCGTCGTATTGCTGGCAGTGCTTCTGCCGGTTACCAAGATCGCGGTGATCTATCTGACTCTCCGTATCGTATCTGCATTTGTACAGCCCTTGGGAGATAAAAGGTTTTCCGACGGCATTAACATTATGGCACAGACCATCGGTTTGATGCTGCGTGGCATCTGGTGTGCTTCCTTTTTATTTATCATCTCCCTCACACTTATGACGTTGCTTGCGAGGTGAAAAACTGGTTGTCCATCCGGGTACATGCATAACCGTTTTTCAGAAATTGGTGGAAAGGAGTGCTGGATGTTGTTAGCTTGGATCAAAAATATCGTCCTTTTTATATTATTCTCCTCGCTGGTATTTTTCTTGCTCCCGGATGAAAAATACAGAAAATATATGCAGACGGCGGTTGGTTTTGTACTGGCGATCATTGTTCTGACACCTGTATTAAGTGCGGGAGGCTTGAACGACATTCTAAGCTTTGATTATTACTATGAATCTGTTGCAGGCGCACCGGGAAATGGCGATGTTACATATTATACAGATGTCATGGAGACTATGATCGAAGATCATTTGCGTGATACATTTCAATTGGATAGTAAGGTAACGATTACCTTTGATGAGAGTTATACGGTCACAGCGGTTGAGGTGGATGTTGTTTCTACAACATCAGACAGTGTGGCAGATACAATCATGGATGCGGCAAATCTCCGTCAGGAGATCGCAAAAGAATATAAGATCAGTGAGGACAGGATAGAAATATTTGTAAATGGATATCAGACAAAATAACATGTACTAAAAGCGGACATGTTACATATAATGGAGTGAGAGAACATGGAAGGAATATGGAATAACATCAAACAAAAGCTGCAGGAACTGAAAAAAGATAAAAATGCGGCACTTCGAAAGTGCATGGGAATTTTGCTTGCAGGTATTTGTCTGCTGGTCATTCTCTGGCCGTCTGATAAGAAAAACGGATTTTCCGGACTTGATGCTTTAACCGGAACGAAACAGGACAAAACGTCCGGTGGAGTGACCGGAAAAAAACAGAACGGGGAGTCTGCTTCGGACAATGGACAGGGAATTTCAGGAGAAGAATCATCGGCAAACAGTAGTTATGAAGATTATATAGCATTTCAGGAGGAGAAGCTGCGAGGGATACTGTCTCAGGTGAAAGGCGTCGGAACGGTAAGTGTCATGATCACATTAAAAGATGGAGGCGAGAAGATCATAGAGAAGGATGTGACGAAGTCTGATAGTGAGTCAGATGGCAGCAGTCAGAAGAGCAGGAGTGAGATTTCTGTTATGACAAACGCAGACAGCGGCGAATATCCCTATGTGAGCAAAACACTGGAGCCGGAGATTGAGGGGGTTCTGGTCAGCTGCACAGGTGCTTCCGATCCGACGATTGCGATAAAAATAACCGAAGCGGTTCAGGCATTATTTGATGTTCCGGCGCATAAGATAGTTGTATTAGAACAGGAATAAAGCATGGAGGATATGAATGAAGAAAAAGATCTTTAAGAAAAACCGTCTGGTGATACTTGCCCTGTCGGTTATGATCGGAGTTGCAGGTTATCTGAATTTCAATGCAGGGAAAAGAGACGACCTGTTGCGCCAAAAGGCAAAGGAGACAAATGCGGATGCCGAAGTTATCAGCTATGACAGCGATAAAGCGGATGCTACGGAAGATGAACTTACAGATCAGGCAAACAAAGAAACGATGGGCACTTCTGACAATACAGAAGTGGGAGAAGCTGCATCGGAGAATATCGATCCTACATATCTGGAACAGGCAGCTTTAGAGGAAAATGTGGAGTTAAACAGTGATGAAGAAGACATCGGAGAAGCAGTCCTTACCAGTGCGCAGGCAATGAGAACGAATTTCGCAACCGCAAAGCTGAACCGGGAACAGAACCGGGCAAAAAGCAAAGAAGCATTGCTTGCGATCATCAATGATGAAACCATGGACAGCGCAGCAAAAGATGAAGCAGTAAGCAGCTACGTTAAACTTACTGATATGATTGAAAAAGAGACGGATGCGGAAACCGTCCTGACAGCAAAAGGCTATACCGACTGCATCGTAACCGTAAATGATGATACCGTCGATGTTACACTTCCTGTTGCAAACCTGTCCGATACCGAACGGGCACAGGTGGAAGACATCGTAACCAGAAAAACCGGCTACGATGTATCCCAGCTTGTAATAACAGTTGCCGAAGATAAGTAGGAATACACCTGCTAGAATTATGACATAAATATGATGCCCTCTATAAATGACTTGCTGCGCTTTCGACTCAAAGCACAGCGGACGGCACTATAACAAGAACCGGATACTCCATTGTAAATGACTAGCAGCGCTTTCGATTCGAAGTAAATGCCCTATTCGTAAATACTCCTGTGCCAACTCGCCTACGGCTCAAACAGGCACCCGTATTTACCGGCAATTTCCTTCTCCTGTCGAAATGCTCGCGGATGTCATATTATAAAGGGCATCATTTTTTTATGTTATAAAGCCCAGCAGGTGTAATTACAAGTTGTGATATGTCACAACGGAAAATAAATAAGTGAGATTAAATTTAAAGATTTGGAGCTTATATATTTTATATAGAAATTAACAGGCACTACAACAAACACCGGAGCCACATTGTAAGATGACATCCGCGAGCATTTCGACAAGAGAAGTAAATTGCCTGTAAATACGGGTGCCTGTCTGAGCCGAAGGCGAGTTGGCACAGGAGTATTTACGAATAGGGCATTTACTTCGGATCGAAAGCACAGCAGGTCATTTACAATGTGGCTCCGGTGTTTGTTGCAGTGCTGTTCGTTTGGTGTAAAACTGCACAAAAACAACTGGATATTTTGTATAAATAGAATGTGTTACCTTGTTTTTATGTAGGGCTTCAGATATAATGAAACTATATGTCTATATAGCAGAAAAAGATGCAGAATAACATGAAAAACAAGTTTTTTTACAGGGAGGTATGAATGAAAAACGGAAGAACAACAATGATAAAAAGGATTTTTGCCGTGACGCTGGCATTTGCGGTAGCTGTCTCGATCCTGACAGTGCCGGTACAGGAAGCGTATGCAGCCGGTGGCAAGGTAAAAACGGTGGCAGTTACAAACCTGCCCGCAAAACAACTGACACTTAAAAAAGGAAAGACATTTACCTTAAAATCAAAGGTAACAGTAACCAGAAAGGCTTCAAAGAAGGTTACATATAAGACAAGCAACAAAAAGATTGCGACGGTAAATGCAAAAGGTAAGATCACAGCGAAGAAAAAAGGAACCGCTAAGATCTATGTGATCTCAAAGGCAGATAAGAAGAAAAAATGCACGATCACAGTGACAGTCGGTACACCAGTTACCAAGGTAAAGCTGAACAAGACCAAGTCTACGATGACAATTGGCAAAAAGCAGACCTTAAAGGCAACGGTTACACCGAAGAAAGCCAGCAGCAAGGCAGTCGTATGGAAGTCATCCAATAAGAAGGTTGCAACTGTAACCAGCAAAGGTGTTGTAAAGGCAAAGAAGGAAGGAACCGTCACGATTACGGCAACAGCAAAGGACGGATCCGGTAAGAAAGCCACCTGTAAGATTACAGTGAAGAAAGCAGCTTCGATCATACCAATCCCGACACCGGAAGAACCACTGATCGTTAAGAGCCTGAATATAGCACAGCCGGATCTGTTAACCATTACATTAACAAAGCAGGCAGCACTCACGGCTTCGGACTTTCAGGTATGGGCAAAGAAATATGAAAGTGCAGACTATCTGAAACAGTATACGATCGGACAGATAACAACAACGGATTCGCTTACTTATAAGATTAAGCTTACAGGAGATTCGGTGTTACAGAAAAACTCCTATATAAAAGTAGTAGTTCCAAAATTAAATCTGTCAAGAGAATGTATCTATCGGGATGAAACTTATACGATAGAAAAATCAGAAACATATGTATACAAACTTGGAGATTCTGTTGATAAGAGTCAGACACTTGGAAAGGGCTATTCCAATTGCTCTGTCAGCGGACTGCCGGCAGGGGTTAGATATCAGATCAAGACAGCTGCTGCCACATGTACACTTAAATTTAACGGTAACGTGACAAAGCAAGGGAAATATACAAGTAAATTAGTCTATGAAGATGAACTTGGTAACAAATTCAGTATGACTATCATCTGGCTGGTTTATGATGGAACGGAACTGCTTGTAAAGGATGCGGAAAAGGTTCTGACAACTGCATGGGGAACTACGCTTCCACAGCTTAAGGTATATGGCGGAAACGGTACTGATACGAGCGATTATACATATGAGATTTTACGAGAAGAAAGTGACAGTGCTGCATTAGCAGTTTCTTCACTCATCAATGGTGGAGCCGGGATACAGGTATCATCCCCAAAACTGTCAACCGGAACCTACAAGCTTCGTATCCGTGCAACAGATAAGACAGACACTTCTATGACAAGCACAGGAACTCTTACACTAAAAATTATAGAAGGCGGTTATTTACAGGGTAAAGTAAAAGATGCAAATGGCGATCCACTGACCAGTTTTCAATTCACTATGAAGAACCAAAATGAATATGCCGAGTATACGGATGAGGTAAGCGGCAGATGGAATGGTGTTAGTAAGGATGGAGTCATTTTAATGGATGATCTGGAAGCCGGTACTTATGATGTTGCGGTATCCAGTTATAGTGGAACAGTAGGTACTACTGTTTATAATCTGAAGACTCAGAAAGCGGCATATGGAACAGATGATGTGCATCCGGTCTGGTCATTTGATGTCACACTCCCGGTATATAAGGTTACTATAGAGCTGGACCCGGATGTGCCAGATGCAGTGAAAAATATAACCGGTTTTGGCAATTGGCAGGATGTTTCGGATGGAAGTTATTATGGATCGACCAAAACCGTTTATCTGGAAAATGGAACTCATCATTTAACCTGTCGAAAGAGTATAAGTGGTGAAATTTATAATTTTTATCTGGATGTGACGGTGAACGGAAGTAATACGACCGCATATGCATATGTCAAAGAATAAGGTTCGTATGAGAATAGATTAGGGAATCTACAGAAGGAGAGTATAGATGAAAGAAAGACGATATAATTTGTCTGTGAAAAGATTTCTGGCATGGGTGATAGCGATCGCAGTTGCAGTATCCATTCTGACTGTCCCACAGACAGAGAGCTATGCAGCCGGTGGTAAGATCAAAACCATAGCGGTTACGAATCTGCCGGCAAAGCAGTTAACCTTAAAAAAAGGAAAATCCTTTACCTTAAAGACAAAGGTAACAGCGACAGGAAAGATTTCCAAAAAGGTCGCATATAAATCGAGTAACAAGAAAGTTGCAACTGTAAATGCAAAGGGTAAGATCACGGCAAAGAAGAAGGGAACCGCTACGATCACCGTTTACTCCAAAGCAGATAAGAAAAAGACCTGTAAGATCAAGGTGACAGTTGGTACCCCGGTTACCAAGGTGAAGTTAAATAAGACAAAGGCAAACTTAAATGTCGGTAAATCACTGACCTTAAAGACAACCCTTTCACCGAAGAAACCAAGCAATAAAGGAATCATTTGGAAAAGTTCAAATACCAAGGTTGCAACTGTAACCAGCAAAGGTGTCGTAAAGGCAAAGAAAGCGGGAACCGTTACGATCACAGCGACAGCAAAGGATGGTTCCGGTAAGAAAGCAGCCTGTAAGATCACTGTAAAGAAAGCAGCGGTGACTCCGGTTGTTCCGGAAGTACCGGTTGTGATCCGGAACGTGAGTATTGTGAATAAAGCAGTGATCCAGGTGACATTAAATAAGGCAAAAATATTACAGACATCGGATTTTGCAGTATCCAGTAAGGTATATGGATACGGGAACTTTGTAAGAAAGTGTGTGATTGATCATCTGGAAACAACAAATAACATTACATATAAGCTTTATCTGGACAAACAGGATATTTTTTATAATGGAGATATTGTTCAGGTATCTGTTCCGACATTAAACAGTACAAAAGAACTGACATATCGGACAAAGCCGACAGAGATAACAATAAGATCGGAAGTACGACGTAAGAAAGGAACAGTGGTAGGGACCAGTTCCTTAGATACTTCAGGCGTTTATGATCCGGATGTACAGGGCTATGCTGTATATACAGTAAGCAATCTTCCAACCGGTCTTTCGTATAAGGTGGTAGATGACGCAGACCAATCCGGTTATCTGCAGTTTTATGGTACCTTGAAAGAGACAGGAATCTGGGAGACAAAGGTTGATGTCGTAGATGAATTTGGAAATAAGATTCATTATATCAAGGTATGGAAAGTATATGATGAAAGGGCAGTCATAGCACAGGATATTACAAAATATGGATGCCTGAGTTTTCCAGCTCCAAACAAACCAAATGGAACTTATACAGTAAAGTATGGAGCACAGATAAGTCCTATTGGTGGTAATGGCAGTTACAAATATGAAGTTGTGTCAAAAGCAGATTGTCTGGATTTGGTGATGTCAACAACCGGAGTACAGTATTGTTCGATTGATACAGATCAGGCTGGTGAATATACCATGAAGATAAAGATCTCTGACAGCAGGGATGCCAGTGTTTTCACATACTGTACAGTAACCTTTGTTATAAAGCCGGGAGTCCTGCTCAGTGTTACAGCTACCGATCTGGATGGAAATAAGATCAAATATACCGGTATAGATACTTATTTGTGCAGACTTAAATCCCAGTGGAAGGATAATTCATACAGTGAGATCAGCTATGCACGAGAGGTCGGGGAGATTAGCGATGGAATGGCAATATACAGCTATGTACCGGAAGGAGTCTATGATATCTCGATTGAGGATGAAAGAGGCGGAACAGGAGCCTATGCAAGTGATTATTTTGTAAGTGCAGCTACGAATGAAGTTAAGTTAACTCTTCCTGTATATCAACAGACCATCGTGTCGGATAATACGGATTTTGCAGATCTTAGCGAAATGGGAGAGTGGAAGGATGAAAATGGAGTTGTACAGGGAAAAGGCGGATACCTCTATCTGGCGGTTGGTAATTATACACTGACCGGTACCGCGGAGAAAGATGGTGTGACTTATCAGGCAACTCTTAAAATATCAGTTACAAATACTACACGGGCTGCAATGGTAACCGCCCATGTAGTGGCAAAATAAAACAAAAGAATACTAATCGTAAAAGATTATAATTATGCGACGGATACCTGTTATAATGATTTGATGCGCATATCACATTATAGTAGGTATTCGTTTTTTATGTGAAAAATTGTATTTTTGTCAAAGCTGTAAATATGGCAATGTGTATATATTTTATTTA
>ULUO01006263.1_pt1 | contig 39501 bp, 28 predicted proteins | sample 1958611 | NCBI WGS metagenome assembly ULUO01 (sample SAMEA4835762, study PRJEB28245) | human gut metagenome | biome: gut microbiome; material: fecal sample | place: Denmark | collected 2008
AGGTTAGAGGCTCAAACAACACAGGAAAAAGAAATAGGAAGTAGATTGGGATTCATGAAAGGACCATTGAGTTAAAAATGACTTGATACAATTGTTATCAGGTCTTTTTTATGCAATTTATACAAAAAACAGTGCTTTATCCCACATTTTTGCCCTTTTTAGGCCTTTTGTGGGCTTTTTCTTTTACTATCGGATTAGTTCCCAATGCCAGAAAAGAAGCGAAAACACGGCCCAATCACAGGCCTGACGCTCGATTTCACACGATTACTAAGATAGAGGTGCCAATTTTTACACAATTACTATTTATTGATGTTATAAGAAAGCTAAATTTCAATTTATTTGTGATATTATGCGGTATTGTTAATATTTAATTTTTATAATACAATTAACATAAAGTGAAAGTGTATGAGGTGTAAAAAATGAGAAAAAATGTTTTTTGTATTTTATTTCCTTTAATAATATGTTTGTTTAGTTGTAAGTTTACTAATGGAGAACAAGTGACGTTGAAATTTATACAGCATTCATATATTATGCATTCAAATGAGAATGGTGGATATTATTTCAAAAACGATCAACTTGCTATTACTGAAATAAACTATGAAAAGGGGTTTAATTTGAGCAAAATAGAAATTAATAATTTGTATAAAAAAATTAATTATACCGTTCCAGAATTAGTAGGAGACGGATATTGGAGTTTTACTTTTTTTACTACAAGCTTTGATGAATCTACAGGTTATTCTAATAATTATTTGGATGAACAAGTTTTATACGAAAATTTAACTATTCACTTTGCGATTTATGGTTAGAAGGAGGCGAAAAGTCATCAAACGAAAATTATTATTCCTATCTTTTCTTATTAATAAAAGCAGCAAAATCATCAGTTTACCGCTTTTTAACTAAAGTATCTTTGTTCAGGAGATATTTCAAAAACATATTTTATTGTTCTTTCTTCAACCTGAATTTGAATGAGATGACTAAAGTAGAAAAAAATTAAAAGAATGCATGTAAATGCATTTGAACAAAATAAAAATTCAACAAATATGGCTGTTAAAAAAACTCTTTTTCATAACTAAAAAGAGGCTGCCTACGAGCCCATACTTCTATGGGTTTTATATCAGCCCCATTTAATTAATAATTTGGATTGATTAAATTATTGCTCCATTACCATATTTCTTCAAATCCTGAGCTTCTAACTTATTTTTGAAGACATAATAATAAATAGCAATTCCGCAAGGAATAACAGCTAATAACCAAGCTGCCGGATGTGCTAAACACACAGATATATAAGCCCATCCATAATGATTAGAAGTAAATGATCCAATGCCAGGAACATCGAATGTCATTCCATTTCCATTTACAATAAGAGGAATTAAATAAACTACTCCAACACGAGCAACCAATTCAAGACAGCCGGAAATAAAAGGAAACATGCTCTTGCCTAATCCTTGCACAGAACTTCTGACAATGAACAGCAAACAAAGCATAAAAGAAGTAGGAGCTATAAAGAAGAAATATAATTGTGAATACTGAATGACAGCTGGAGTAATATAGGAAGGATTCAAGAATAAATATAAGACCCCACCATTAATACTAGATAGCAATTCAACACCAGCAACTACAACAGTTATAATTCCACCTATAGCAAAACTCTGTAAAAGACCTGTTTTTATACGTTGATAATTTCTTGCACCTCTATTTTGAGAACAGAATGAAAGCATTGTAGCACCCAATGCATCCATAGTTGTTTCCAATGCAGTTTCAAATTTATTAGATGGTCCGAACGCTGTTTGAGCTAAGTTATAAGATAACTTATCCGACCCACCAATTGTAACTTCTTTAATAGGTTCTAGATCAATTCCATTCCAATTAAAGTAGGAACCGTTAGCACTATGATAATACATAGCAAATGTGTCGAAGTCGACAATATCAGCTTGTAATATAATCAAACCTATAGCTAAGATTGAAAATTGGAAAGCTAAAGGAAGTCCTAATTTTAAATGTTCCCAGCAGAATGACCAAGACAATTTAAAATCCTCTTTCTTAGGTCTTAAGAATTTATATTTAATCAAAGCATAAATAATACATCCAGCTGCTGAAACAAACTGAGAAATATTAACAGACATAGCTGCTCCAAATATTCCACCTGCACCAGACAATCCAGATTCAGCCATTCCAAATTCAGGTAATGAATTAGGGATTCCAGCGATGAATAAAAAATCCAAACCAACGGATAACAATGTAGACCCGGCTAAGAACAAGAACGGTGTTAAAGAATCACCGATTGATCTTAAGAATGCGCATATCAAATTGTAAAAAATTTGAGTGAATAACCCCGAATAAATAGTCGTTATAAACACCTTTGCTGATTCATATGTATATCCACTGGTAAGTCCCAAAACTCTCAATAGCGGATCGACACAAGGAACTGCAATCGCAGTTAAAACTATAGAAACTATCAAAGCTAAAATCATCTGTGTCCAGAACGATTTTCTAAGACCCTCTAGATCGTTTTCACCTTTTTTACCAGCTGATATAACTGAAAATCCAGCAGTACAGCCAAAGGCAAACTGCAAAATCAAAAAGACTAACGAATTAGTATTGTCGACACCAGTAACAAACTGATCGGCAACATACTGACCCAACACCATCTCATCGATCAAAGTGTAAAGCTGTTGGAACAAATAGGATAGAACAACAGGAATCCAGAAAATTAAAATGACCTTCCAAGGCTTCCCTTGGGTAAGATCGACAGGTTTAAAGATTCCTTTAATTTTGTTAGTTATGGACATAACCGATTAGCTCTATAAAGAGTACCTCTATAAATATTCCGCATAACTTTAGTATTCTAAAAATGAAAAATCAACTACCTAAAAGTAAGCTAAAGTAAGAAAGGCGTTTCAAATAAATGACACAAAAAAACTGGGATTTTCTCCCAGTTTAATATAGCTATTGCTTCGCCTAAGGGTGTCAGGCTGCCTTTACAGCCAAACCCCGGGTATCACCAATTTGGTGGACCGAACAGGATTCGAACCTGTAACGACCCGGTTATGGGCCGGGGACTCTAACCATTGAGCTATCGGTCCATCGCCACACAGACAAAGTCTTATCAACCTACTTGGTGGCAGTGGGGGGGATCGAACCCTCGACGTACCGGGTATGAGCCGGCTGCTCTACCAACTGAGCTACACTGCCAAATTTGGTGGAGCTGACGGGGATCGGACCCGCGACCTCCTCCATGCCATGGAGGCGCTCTCCCAGCTGAGCTACAGCCCCAAATTTGCTATCCTCAAAGACAGCTCGTATATCTTAGACCTAGGAAGCCGTTATGTCAACTAGTATTTTAAGAAATAGATTAGTTTTGATTATTAGGCTTGGATTTTTATAATTGACAGTAGTAGTTTACAATCAGCAAAGTGTTTTGCTGGTCAGAATCACTGAAAAATGATGATATAAAAACTCCCAAATCGGGAGCATCATCTTTAATAAACTTTTATTTTCAATCTTCTTACTAGATTTATAAATATACCCATCAGTTGCTGCTGATTTTAATTTACCTGTGTAAAATCGATGAAATTTTTTAATTAGTTTTTTGTAGAGTTTTCTCTATCTATTTCTTCCAATAAAGACTTAAATACGGCAGTCAAAACCTTGATTGATAAATTTTTTTGCTCATCATCGTTATTGACTATTACGTCAGCATAATTAGAAGTTGGGCCGACAACTTCCTCAAACATAGGTCTAACAGTAGAGAAGAACTGAGTGACAATAGAATCAAAGCTACGTCCTCTGGCTTTCTGGTCTCTTTCAATACGTCTTAAGAACCTTCTTTCTCTAGATGCATTGACGAATATGTTCAAGTCTGAAAGAGCTCTAATTTTTTTATTGACCAAAGCCATAATTCCTTCACAAACAACTAAATCCTTTGGAACAATAGTTTCAAACTTTCCAGATCTATTATGTTGCGTAAAATCATATACTGGCTTCTTAATAGGTTTTCCATTCTTTAAATCGATTAACTGAGACTCCATCAATTTCCAATCGAAAGCCTTAGGATGATCGTAATTGACCTTCATTCTTTCTTCCATAGAGATATTAGATTGATCTTTATAGTAATCATCTAATGAAAGATGAGTAATCCTAGATGAATCTAAATTCTTGATAACTGACTCTGTAACATATGTCTTTCCAGACGCACTACCACCACCTACCAATATTATTTTGGGCATAAATTACCCCTTTCCTTGACACGTATTTTATCAAATATTAGTATAAATGATTAGGACTAAAGCAGTATCATTATTTTGCTAAAGATACTAAAAAGGAGAAAATATGGAAATACACGAAGGCTATATTCCTTTTATGGGATACAAGACATACTACAGAACTGTCGGAAAATGTGAAGGCAATAAGAAGCCTTTAATTTTATTACATGGTGGACCCGGCTCATCTCATAACACATTAGAAGTCTTAGACTGCCTTGCAAACGATGGAAGGATGCTAATTTATTACGATCAATTAGGATGCGGTTTATCGTCTATCGAAGGAAGCCATAAAGAATTATGGAACAAAGAGACATGGGTGAAAGAATTGGATAACTTGAGAGAATATCTACATTTAGATGAAGTCCATCTCTTAGGTCATTCTTGGGGTGGAATGCTCGAAATAACCTACATATCAGATACGGATCATAAAGGAGTTAAATCCGTAGTATTGTCTTCAACATTGCCATCTTCATCTCTTTGGGCTAAAGAACAACATAGATTAATCAAATTTATGCCTTTAGAAGATCAAAAAGCAATAGAAGAAGCTGAGAGAACAAATACTTGGACTAGCCCTGAATATATAAAGGCCAACGAAGATTTTATGCATATGTTCGTCAACAACATAAAATACACAGAAGAGTCTCCAGAATGTTTGAGAAGACCTAAAGTTTTTGGAAGAGAAGCATACGAAACTGCTTGGGGTCCCAATGAGTTTTGTCCTTTAGGAAACTTAAAAGATTGGGAATATCTGTATAAAATGAAATCTTGGGATATTCCAACATTGATAACCGATGGCGGAGAGGACGAATCAACTCCTTTTATCAATATGCAAATGCATAATGCAGTAAAAGGATCCAAATGGGTGATATTCCAATATTCGAAACACATGTCTTATACACAAGAGCATGAAAAATATGTGAATTTGGTAAAAGAATTCTTAAACCAACACGATTAACAATTTTTATTCAAAATATTAAAAATGGAAATAAAAATGATCTTCGCTTATTGAAGATCATTTTTACTTTATTCAGATTTCTTCTTATAAAGTTCTATATTGTCCATAGCCACAACTTTAGAGGAGAATTCACCAGGCTTAACACCTTTCAAAACATTTCTCATCACATCACATTTAGCATCTGTATCATCGGCGACATGAACTAAAAAAGCTTCAGGTGTTTTCGGAACAATAGGTGAACCATATTCGGGAATTCCGTGATGAGACAAGATGATGTGAGTTAATAAGTCTGTCTTTTCTTGGTCAATTTTCAACTCTCTACATTTAGCATTTACTATCATTGCACCTATTTGAATATGACTTTCCAATTTTCCTATTCTTGTATAGTAAGTTCCTATAGGTCCATTGAACTCCTCGACCTTTCCAATATCATGCATCAAAGTACCTGCGATGATATAATCCATATCGAAGACTTCAGGATATAAGCTTGCTATGGCGTAGCCTATCTTGCAAACTGATAACGAGTGATACAAAAGACCGCCTTCATAAGCTTGATGAATACTTTTAGCAGCGGGATAAGAAATATAAGCATCCCAATGATCCTTCAACACGCCTTGAATAACAGCTTTGATTTCAGGGTCTTTAATCTTCTCGATAAATCCGTTAACTTGAGCTACCATGTCTTCAGTCTTATAAGGAGCGGTTTGAACAAACTCAGATCTATCGATCAAGTCTTGATTCAATTGATAGACCTTAGCAACCTTCAATTGAGGTTTACCTTTATATTTCAAAACATTTCCTTGAACACCGACGACATCACCAGGAATCAAGATAGAGAAATCACTATCTTGAACATCCCATTTCTTTGCATCTAATGTTCCACTGTTGTCCTGGAAAACTATATTTAAATAAGGCTTTCCACTTCCAGCTATTCCCTTTTCGCATGATTTCACCATGAAGTTGCTATCAATAGCACCTTCAAAATCCATTAAATCTTTAATCAAAGTACAAGTCCTCCTCTTTAATTACATCTAATATTTCATCTCTAGAAAAACCTTTATAAAGCAAAGATTGATATAATTTCTGCTCTTTTTTCCTAGGTTCAATCTTTAACCGCTTTATTTTATCATAAGAAGATAAAACTGCTTTTCTAAGTGCATCTTTTTGTCTGGAATCAGATGAAAAATATCCATTTTCCATCATCAGTTTTGATAAAAGAGATTCACTTTGTCCTTCATCATATCCTTTTGTATAAAGTAAATTTTTAAGCCTATCCTTTAATTTAACGTATGAATCAGATGAATGTTTTCTAATTTCGTCATTCAATATTCTAATAATTGCTTCATCATCGATTTCAATCTTGTCGAGAGTATTATCAATAATAGCTGAATCCAACCTATTGTTTTTTAAATCTTTATAGATGTATTCTCTAGAAAAGCCTTTAAGTTTCAATGATTCCACCCTATCTTGAGCATATAAAGAAAAATCTATATATCCTTCTGTAACCATCTTTTGAATCAACAAACTGCTGTCGACATAACTCATCTTTTTTACATCGATCAATTTGTTCTGTAATTCCTTAGGTGAATACAGCCTTCTAGAAAGTAATGAATTGATATAGTCCCTACCAATCTTCTCATCAGTTGTCTTAACAAGACTATCAAATCCAGTTTTAGTCAAAGTCTTGCCTGGATATAGAAACATAGAAAGATAGGCATCTTCGCTTATTTTTACCTTCTTTCCATCAGTAAATTCGATGATAACTTTTCCGTTCTTCTCTTGAACAAGAGTTTTTATAGTCAGTTCACCAGTTGTTTCTTCTCGCTTTTTTGTAGACATACTCGACACTCCTTCCAAAAGCTTCCAATGAGTTCAACTCTTTATTCTTCTTAAATCCAGCATCTTTTATCGTTTGAATTTCTTCTTTAGACAAGGAGTTGATCAAATCCACTTTTTCTATAAATGTGTCTTCGTTTTGATAAAAAAAACCAGTTTTACCATCGATAATTAATGGTTTGAAGTTCAAATCTTCTCTAACTAAGACTAAGCTTTTGACAGACATCGCTTCAGCGACTGTCAATCCTTGAGTCTCAGTCAACGAACTAGAAACTGTAATATCACAGGCACAATAATATAAAGCTACTTTATTATGTTCTACAGCACCGATAAAAATGACATTATTGTTTAATCCTAACTTGTTAGTCAATTTAATAAGTTCAGGTTTATATCCACCATTTCCGACAATTAACAACTTATATTTATCGCCTCTAACATCTATAAGTCTTTTCAAACAATGGAGAAGAAAATCAACTCCTTTTTCTTTTCCTAATCTACCAACAACACAAAAAGATAAGATTCCATTCAATCCATACTTGTTCCTAATTTCATCAATTTCTTTTGTATCCTTACTCTTTTCAATCAAAGGATTAAAATCAAATCCATTAGGAATGACATTGATATATCTATTGACTCCATACTGCAACAAAGCCTTCTTAGTCTTTTGGGAAGTGGTAATCATCTCATCAGGAGAACTAGCCCAGTTTTTGGAAAACATAGACATTATCTTCGTGGCAGCCTTAGTAGGAATAGGAACATACTGTTTCAAATAAAACGAATAATCAGCATACATAGTGTGATATGTATACACAAAAGGAATATCTAAAAGATTAGCAGTTATTCTTCCAAAGGTTCCTATTCCAGCTTCAGTTTGAATATGAATGACATCTAATCTTAATTTCTTTAAATACGAATAAACTTTCTTGCTAAAAACACCCGCCATTCTATATGAATAGAGTTTCTTTAAAGCCAAGCCTGGAATTCTGATGATGTGATCTTTTTCTGTAATTTCTTTTTTACCTTCAAGATTAGTCGTAATGACATAAACAGTATGTCCCATAGATGAGAGCATATCAAAAAGATTCTTAGTAGCAGTAGCTACACCGTTTATATCAGGTGGAAATGTATCAGAAAATAATCCTATTGTCATCGATATCAATTAAAGAGTTGCAATAGCCTTATCTATACGTCTTATTACTTCATCACGTCCTAATATCTTTTGAACATCGAACAAAGAAGGTGAGAGTGTTGTGGTAGTAATACAGATTCTTACAAAAGCTGCAACATCCCCAACGACACCTTTATAAGCAGATGGGTTAGCTTTATATTCTTTTCCGTTAGCAGCAAAGCCAAAAGAAACAGCTAATTCCTTAACCTTGCCAAACCAAGTTTGAGTATCTCCAGATAAATCCAAAGAATTTTTATAAGCAGTCAAAACATCTTTAATTAATTGGTGATCAAACTTGCTATCGAATGGAAGAGGTGCGGCATTAAATTTAGATTCATATATATCTTTATCGAAGAAAGCAATTTTAGGAAGGATGTCTGAATATTTGACATAATCCTTTCTAGGCTTAGGTTGATCACGTTCAATATTCATTATAGCTTCAAATTTGTCTTTGTTCTTCTCGATGAACGAAGTCAATTCAGGTGAATAAGTCTTTGCCCATTCATAAGCTTCAGAAGAAATTTTATGAGCATCCATATAAGCCAAAACATTTTGAGATATATCACAAAGCTTAGGCAAATCGAACAAAGCACCTTCTCTGCTCATCTTTGTAAAGCTGAATGGGAACTTGAAGACATCCTCTCTAGGGTTAGCGTGCATCCATTCCTCAAAGTTAGAGTTGGAAATAGTTAAAAGATACTCAAGGATTCCTTCTTTTGGATATCCTTCTTGAATAAAGAAAGAAACTGCAGCTTCTTTGTCCTTACGTTTAGAAAGCTTTCTCTTGTTTCCTGTTTCTTTATCCTGAACCAAAATGACAGGGAGATGTGCGTACTGAGGAGCTTCCCATCCCATAGTCTTGAACAACTCAAGATGGATAGGAAGTGAACTCAACCACTCCTCTCCTCTAGTGACACAATTTGTTCTCATAAAATGGTCATCACAAAGGTGTGCGAAGTGATATGTAGGAAGATTATTTCCTTTTCTGATAATGATATCTTGATCATTCTCAGGCAAAGATAATGTTCCTCTTACCAAATCGTGACATTTGAAGAACTTATTGTGATCACCCATGGATTTAAAACGAATAACATAAGGCTTTCCCTCTTTTATAAGTTTGAAAGCCTCATCAACAGTTTTATTTCTGCAGGTTGCATATTCACCGTAATATCCAGGAACAACTTTATTTGCTTCCTGAACTAATCTCAATTGATCTAGATCTTCCTTAGTACAGAAACAAGGATATGCTCTTCCACGCTTAATCAAGTCTTTGATGACTATATCATAAATATGGCCACGATGAGATTGAACATAAGGACCATAGTTTCCTTGTTCATCACGTCCCTCACCCATAAATCCTTCATCTTGCTTAAGACCAAACCAAGCTAATTGATCGACTAACTCATTTCCAGAGCCTTTAATTTCACGTTTCTGATCTGTATCCTCCAAACGGAAGAAATAAACACCATGTGTCATATGAGCGACATAATAAGCAATCAAAGCAGTGAATAATGATCCAGTATGTAAGAATCCAGTGGGAGAAGGAGCAAAACGAGTTACCAAAGCACCTTCAGGTAGATTTCTAGGTGGATAACGTTTTTCCAAATCTTCTACAGTCTCATGAATATCAGGGAAAATCAAATCGGCAAGTTCTTCATTTGTATGCATATAATTACCTCCAATCAATTGATTACCAATAAACTATCTATTGCAAATAAATATTATAAGAAATTATAAACGAATTGTCTCTAATCCAACGGTTTAATGTAGAATTTACCATAGACTTGATAAGTCGATAGAACTGATACAAAGCAATTAGGATCTGCTTCTCTCATCACCTTTATAGCTCTGTTGAGCTCACTCTTAGATACGACCATGTATATGATATGTCTAGGAGTTCCGGTGAATCCACCAATTCCTGAAACCAAAGTACAGGCATGTGGGAATCCACTTATCAATACTTTTGCCATGTTAGGATCTGCAGTGAACACCTGTAATTCAACCTTTTTGTTCTTGATGTTTATCAAATCGAGCAATTTAGCACCCACGAAGAAGTAAACGATTGTATACAAGGCCATAGTTGTTTGGTGCACACCTTGGTTCCAAGCAGCACCTGCTAAATCGTTTTGGAATTCTGCTGGAATAACATCGGAAGGTGAAAGGATGAAGTGAAGCAATGTGTAAGTCAACACTGTGATCGTATTCAAAACCATCGAATACTTTCCAACCGAAGTCGACTTTTTTTCTGCAAAGAATAATGAAATGATATCGACCGCTCCCGTAGAACTACCCACAGCAAAAGCTATACCCGTTCCTAATCCAGTACATATTCCACCAGCTAATGCACGAGCTAAATAATCAGTATAAATATTAGTGATCTCACACCAGCTTGCAGGAATAATTTTCAAAAACATTGAAGAAAATCCAATATTTAGCAATGTATAAATTGTGAATTTCTTTCCAATCTTAGTCCAAGCAAGAATCAGGAAAGGAATGTTTATAGCGATATAAAGTATTGAAATTATTGTATTTTCCTCAATTCCACTACCTGCTTTAAACATTCCTGTAAAAGATAAGATTCTAGTCACGACCTGTGAGAAACCAGAAGCTCCTCCAGATACCAACGAATGCTTTCCTACAATGCTTAGTGCTGTATTGTAATCCAAGCTGTTATACCAAGATTTAAGAGCACTATCATCTATTTCAGTAACACCTTCAGCAGCTTTATAAGCTGTTTCAAGCTGGTTCAACGAATCCTGATTTTCTAAAATAGACGTAAACGGGACTCTCAACGGGTTTGTAAATGCTAAGAATCCATAAGCGAATATGAAGGCCGAAATCAGCGACAATAAAAGTATCCATGCATTTGAGCACACAAAGTTTGTCTTCGGATGATCTAATAGAAAGTCTCTAACTTGGTTCTTCATTATCGTCACCTTATCAGATAACGATTGCTTCTTCTTCACATTTGTATCGCCATCATACGGAATATCAGGTTCCAAAGTCGAATCTTCATTCTTTTTGTTTTTTTTCATAGCTGGTTAATTCCTGTTAATATATGATTAATCATATAGGTAAATAGTTTATTACTATTTTTAATTTATAGCATGAGAAACTGATATCAGTTTTTTTCAAAATAAAAAAACCTGTGTTTTACACAGGTGTCTACTCTAGTTGATTAGTCTTCCTTGACCTTGACGTCAAGAACTTTCTTACCTCTGTAGAATCCACAAGAGGAGCAGATCCTATGAGACTGGATCATAGCTCCACAGTTGCTGCAGCGGGTAAGGTTCTGCTCGGCAAGATGGAAATGTGTTCTTCTAAGACGTTTACGAGTCTTTGATGCTCTTCTTGTTGGGACTGCCATACCTTAATACCTCTCTTCTATTTAATTTAGTTCTCCAAAGCAGCTAAAAAGCTCTGAATAGCAAAGCAATTATAAATATGTAGCAACAATAAGTCAAATTAAACCGACATTTCATTAAAAAAAACATAGATGAAAGTACTTTATAACTAAAAACTAGGCTTTTTTAGGTCTTATAAAATCAACCACAACTAGCATATGAAATAACTTGTATAATTTAAAACAATGATGGGGGTGGGTTATGGATTCGTTAATGGAAAGATTTCTAAAGAAAATAGGAGTCGAAAACATCCAAAGATTCGATGGATGCTATTTTTCAGAACTCGTAAGTGAGAAAAAAGTAAATAGGCTTATCATGGAGATAAGCTGCCCCAGCCTTTTAAACTACGATGATTACAAAGATTTATTTCAACAAATATATAAAATGGCAGAAGATCCTAAGGGATTCGAAACAAGATTATCTTTCAAATACCAAAATGAAGACAAGAATTTACATAATTTTTTGAATTCTTGGCAAAATGATGGTGCTTCTTCTATAGAAACATACTTTGACTATAATTCAAAAGAGAAGCTCATTGTAACTGAATACAATCCTGAAACTGAAATGATAATTAAAGAAGATGTCATTAAATTGAATAACTTCTTATCTAAAATCAATTGTTCAATCAAAGCAGTAGCTAAACAATCCTGTGATGATTTCTTCGACGAACAAATTCCATTAGAAAATGAGGAGCCACCTATCAATGAAGATGAATATGAGGAAGAGGAGAAATCTTCTAACAAACCTATTATTCAAAAAGATAACGAACCAGAACCTATAGAACCAAAAGAAGACTCTTCTGAAGAAAACGAAGAATTAGATAAGTTTGATGAAGAAAGAGAGAAAAGATATAGGGAAATGGCTATAAAAGCTCATAACGCTAATAAACTAGCCATCGAAGCTGAAGCTGAGAGAAGAAAGCAAGAACGAACTGCTTATCCTGCTATGCTGAAAGATATCGACAATCTAAAAAGAGTCATAGTCAAAGGAAAGATATTCAAAGCTGAAGAAAAAGTAGTCAAGAGTGGAAAGACAATCTTAACCATCGAATACACTGATGGTACTGATTCAATAACATCAATTATATTTGAAGGCAAGAGATTCGATAAGCAATTCTTAGATAGTTTGGTTCCAGGAACAAACATAAAAGTCACAGGAAATGTTGAAAATGACGACTTCACACATCAATTAGTAATAAGACCAGATCAAATAAAAATTTTGCCTGCTGACGAGCCACGTGTCGATCCATGTTTAGATAAAAGAGTCGAGCTGCATCTACATACAGTCATGTCTGCAATGGATGGTTTGACGACTATTACAAACTATGCAAAAATGGCCAAGCAGTTTGGAATGAAAGCCATAGGTATCACCGATCATGGTGTAGTTCAATCTTTTCCTGAAGCACAGAAAGCCGAAAAAAGTACAGGCGTGAAAATGCTGTATGGATGTGAATTATATATGGTCGATTCACATCTCGATATCTGCATCAATACTAAGGATATTCTTCTTAACAATGCGGATTATGTAATATTCGATTTGGAAACCACTGGTCTTTCTGCTAGATACGATAGAATCATCGAATTTGGAGCAACAAAATACTCTCACGGTCAAGAGTATGATAAGAGAGATTTCTTTATCAACCCTAATAGAAAACTAAGAGATGTTATTAAAAATAAAACCAATATTACTCAAGAGATGGTCGATGGTGGTAAGCCAATTAAAGAAGCTTTACAAGAAATTCTTGATTACTTTGGAGATGCCGTAATCATCGACCATAACGCAGCATTCGATATCGGATTTTTAAATGAAGCTTTGAAGAAGAACGGTCTTCCTGAAATTAAAAATCCAATCATCGATACCTTGCCTTGGTCTCGATATATGTTTCCAAAGCAAAGATCTCATACCTTGGAAGCTGTAGCCAGAACACTAGGAATAGAATACGATGAAACTAAAGTTCACCGTGCTATTTACGACGCTGAAGTTTTGGAAGCTGTCTATATTGGAATGCTCTCAAGAGTAAGTGAAGAGAATCCTAATATTAAAATGGCTGATTTGGCTGATTTGACATCTAAAGATGTCATTTTAAACGCAAGACCTAAACATATCGTAGCCTATGCAAAGAATGAGCAAGGATTAAAAGATTTATATAAAATAATTTCCCTATCATCAACTGATTATTTGTCCGATGTTCCTAAGACACCTAGATTCTTAGTCGATGAGAATAGAGAGAATCTCTTAATTGGATCCGCATGTTTCAATGGAGAAGTATTCGACTCTGCTTTGACTAAATCAGAATCAGTTTTAAAGAGAGTAATGTCTTGGTACGACTATATCGAAGTTCAACCTCCTGCATGTTACAGTTGGCTTATCAACGATGGACAAATATCATCCGAAGAAGATTTAGAGAAAATCATTGCAGATTTGATCAACGCAGCCAAATCCATCAATAAAACAGTAGTCGCTACAAGCGATTGCCATTATCTAAATAAAGAAGATAAAATTTATCGTGATGTTTATATCTTCGCCAAAGGACTCAAAGGTGCGTTGCATCCTTTGAATCCATATAGAAGAAAGAAGCAAAAGCCATATGAAAACCCTGACCAGTATTTTCTTTCAACCCAAGAGATGAAAGATGCTTTTAGTTTCTTAAAAGATGAAGAATTAATAAATGAAATAGTAGTTACCAATACCAATAAAATAGCCGACATGTTAGAACCTTTAAAGCCTACTAAAGATAAGCTTTACCCGCCTTTCATCAAAGATTGTGATAAGAACTTAATAAATTTAGTCTATAAAACCGCAAAAGAAACATACGGAGATCCATTACCAGATATTGTTAAAACCCGTTTGGAAACTGAATTGAATGGTATAGGAACAAACGGTTACTACGTCATTTATTGGATTGCATCAGTTCTAGTTAGACAAGTCAACGCTTCAAATCACCTTGTCGGATCTCGTGGTTCGGTCGGTTCATCTTTGGTCGCCACAATGTCAGGAATTACTGAGGTCAACCCTCTTCCTCCGTATTGGCTCTGTCAAAAATGCAAACATTTGGAATGGGCGGATTTATCTATCGCCGATGATGGATTCGACTTACCAGATAAAGATTGTCCTAACTGTCATACACCTATGCATAAAGACGGACACAACATTCCTTTTGAAACATTCTTGGGCTTCCACGCCGATAAGGTTCCTGATATCGATTTGAATTTCCCTTCTGACTTCCAAGCACAAGCACATGAAATGACACGTGAATTAATGGGTGCGGGAAATGTTTATAAGGCAGGTACAATTCAAACAACAGAAGAGAAAAATGCTATTGGTTATGTCAAAGGTTATTACGAAAGCCAAGGAATAGACCCTAAAACTATAAGACCTGCTCAGATAGATAGATTGGCTCAAGGATGTATTGGAGTCAAAAGAACAACAGGACAACACCCAGGTGGAATTATTGTTATCCCTAGCAACATGTCCGTATTCGACTTCACTCCTTACCAATACCCCGCTAACTCCGAAGATGCTTCTTGGAGAACAACACATTACGACTTCCACGCCATTCACGATAACGTATTAAAATTTGATGAATTAGGCCATGTAGATCCGTATGCTGTCAAGATGATGTCTGATATGTCTGGTGTAGACTGGAGATCCATTCCTTTCGATGATAGAGGAACTCTATCATTGTTCTGGTCTCCAGAAGCTTTGAAATTGAAAAAGAACATATTAAAGCAGAAGACAGGTGCATTAGGTCTTCCTGAATTTGGAACAAATCTAGCGAGAAAGATCTTGGAAGAGACAAAGCCGAGATCTTATGGTGACTTGGTCAGAATCTCCGGTCTATCACATGGTACCAACGTCTTCCAGGGAAACGCTGAGGATTTAATCGTATCCGGTAAAGCCACACTTCGTGACGTCATCGGATGTCGTGACGACATCATGCTTCAATTGCACCAAAGATGGGGAGTTCCTTCAGACAAAGCTTTCACAATCATGGAATATGTCCGTCATGGCTTCTATCCCAATAATGTAAAGCCCGAAAAAGGAAATGAATACATCGAATTGATGCACAAATATAATGTCAGCGAGGAATATATAGAGTCTTGTAAAAAGATTGCGTACCTGTTCCCTAAGGGACACGCTTGTGCATATGTTATGATGGCTGTTCGTGTCGCATGGTACAAATTACACAAGCCTGAATATTTCTATGCCACTTATTTCACTTTGAGATGTGATGCGTATGATATAAAAGTTATGCAAGGTGGACAACAAGCTGCATTACGTTGGTTAAATGCTTATAATAAAAAGCGTGAAAATCATATTCACACTGAAAACAAGGAAGATAACTTAGTCAACACCATGACAATCCTCGTAGAGATGACCGATAGGGGAATCAAGATGGGAAAACTTAGCGTGGACAAATCAGCAGCGACGATGTTCACTGTAGATCCTAAGTCCCATGAAATCATCCCTCCTTTCTCAAGTATAGATTCTTTAGGTCAATCTTTGGCAACAAAGATTATCGAAGAAAGAAACAAAAAGAAATTTACTTCTATAGATGACTTTGTCTCTAGATGCAAAGTCTCTCCAGCAATAGTCGCTTCATTGAGAGACTTAGGTGCATTCGGTGATCTTCCCGAAGCTGCACAAATGACTTTGGATGAATTCATGTAAAGGAGGATAAAATGATAAAATCTCTATTAGAAATTGGAAAATGTTTATTATTTATAATTCTTTTGCCATTACTAATTATTCTTTCTATTCCATTAGGAATTTATGCTTTTATAAACTATGTGATAGGAGTAATAAATACATTTAGAGGTAAGAAACCTTCCATAGTCACCGAGTTCGATCAAAAAGAAACAGATGATGCTATGATCAAAGCAAATCCATATCTTGGTGAAAACCCATATGCCCAATATATGCAAGAAACCACAGTTTCAAATAATACTATCAATTCAAACAACGTGACTAACTCAAATAACACGACAAATTCTAATAACACGACAACTAACAACACTACTAACTATATATTCAACAACGTCAATCCTTTCCAACAAAATCAACAAGTCCAGCCTAAAGATGAGAAAGAAGAGATAAGAGATGAAGATGATATCGTGACATTCACACCCGAAGATAGGAAGATAGAAGATAGCGACAAAAAAATACTTGAAGCTGATGTCAAAGAAGTTCCTCTCACCGACTATAGACAAATAGAAGAAAGATATAAGCAGATTCAAGATAGCAGCAGTAATCAATCTCTTCCTGTATCAAATAAAAAGGAGGAGAACTGAATATGCAATACACAAATCCAATTACTATCGATGGAACTTTGACTGCTAGAATCTCATTCATAATTTTTATCATTCTTCTATTCTTAATCATCTGCGGATTTTCGTCATTAGAGATGAAACTAGTCAACAAACAAGCTAAGGAAGTGGATAGATATATGGCTGGAGTAATAGCAAACAAATTGCTTCACTCACCTGAAGATTATAAAAAAGCATCACTTAAAAAATCCAGATATCTTCTTTTCAAAAGAACCTGGATTCCATTCACATTCTTAGTTATATCCATCATCATATTTCTATCTTACATAGGTGGTGTGTTCAGCTTTAGATTAGACAACAACACATCTATCGAACAAATCCAAGCTATGACTGACAATGTGTGTCATTGGGGATTGGCTAGTTTCTTAAATTTTGAGCCGATATTCATAGATACAGGATGGGGATTTAATTTCATAGCCGGTTTTAGCGGATCTATTCCATTCAATGGTCTAACTTTCTACGTCATCTATACAAACATAACGACATTCATAGTTTGTCTTTGGATTTTCATTCAGCTCCAAGGATTTGCTGTTAGATTTGCCTATACAAATCATGTGGCAGAGACAAGTTGGAATTTCCAAGGCAATGGATTAGCAAAGGATTAAAACAAAGCTAATATTCCCAAAACCATCAAGACTAAAGACCCTAAGAAATTAGCAATTCTTTGATACTTCTCACCGAATATTTTTCCTAAGAATCCACCCAACAGACACATTAAGAATATCACCACAAAGAAGACTCCAAATGAACACAAGGCTAAAGACCAATTCAATTGACCGACATAAGAGAATCCGACAGCCAAGGCATCCAATGATGTAGCCAAGGCCTGAAGAAGTAAAGAAACTAGGAAGGAAGCTATTAATTTCCCTTCCTTTTTTTGTTCTTTACTTTCTGGATGAATTATTTCTTCTAATCGCTTCTTATTCAAATACTTGGTTTCATGAATTAGATAAACTCCTAAAGCTTTGCATTTTTTATGGTCCTCATATCTGAGCTGTTCTATGCCGTGTTCTTCATCTCTTTTTAGTTTTTTACCTAATTCTTTATATTCTCTTTTAATCTCTTTTAAATCTTTTCCTTCTGCTACAAGTTTTCTAATATATTTTTCACCATCGAAATCTACTGATTTCGCTAATTTTTCCATCTTGTCAACATGAATATCAAATATCTGCTCACCAATTCCTTTCAATCCTATAAAGAGAAGAATTCCAAAAGAAATCCATTTTGTATAAGCTTGAATCTGCTCGACAAATAAAGATCCAAAGAAATAACCTATAACCGGCATTATAAAATGGAAAAATCCAAAGGTTAAAGCAGCAATAAAAATGAATAAGATTCTTTTATTCTTAACTCTTTCATCTGTGGCATTGATTGCTGAAGCACATAAAGAATCGACACTCAAGGCCAAAGACAAGATTAATATAGAGCCCCAAAACACACCATCAGATGTATTTAAAGAAGTATTTATCAATTTGTAAATCCTCCAAAACCTTAAATAGATTATTTATTAATTTTCAAGAAGTCAATATTAAAAAAGTCTTTTATTTATCGTATTTATTTAATTGAAATTGATTTTCAATTAAAGATTTTATTATTGAAATTGTTTTACAAATTCAAATCATAAAATTAATTAATATCCATCGAATGAATTAATAATCATTATTGTTTTCTATAAGATTTTGAAATCAACTCTGGCTGATGATAGCCGAAGTTTTGAAATGTTATTTCAATTTTAAAAAACTCTTGGTATTAAAATTTTGAAGCTTTCTCATGCAATGAAGAAAGGATATGCGATACACCGGATTTAGAAATAAAAATTCCATCTTCAGTGATTAGTTCAGCCAATTCTCCAAAGCTAGAATCGGGATGACTCAATCTGGCTTTCATCACTGCTTGAGTCTTGACATCAAATCTATCCATTGAATATCTGGATAAAAGTTTATTGATATCTTCTATATTCTCCTGACCTTTCTTTAATGATTTCGAATAATTATGAGCAGCACAAATGTCGAGCCTATTCTCATTATTTATAAGATCCTTAGTCACTCTAGCATTCTCATAATTCAGCATTGAATTAGTAGCACCTATATATGATAAAAACATCGCTATCTCACTGCTTCTCTTTAAATAAACTATCCATTTATCTCTTCTTTGAATTACTTTGGCTGAAAATTCCTCAGTCGATTGCAATGCTTCCATCACTCTAGTAGCATCATCTTTGTTGGAAAAAGATATCTCTAAAAAGTACGACTTAGAAGATGGCGCATTGACACTTCCTCCAGCCATGAAAGCACCGGCTAAGAAATATCTTAAGTTCTCTTTATTCAGCATAGATCTCAAAGGAACTGGTTGGAAGTTCTTCATGACTTTCAATTCCGATAAGATTTCATAAGTCTTTTTCGATTCAACTTTGATGACATAAACCATCGATTTATTGAATCTCATCTTTCTTTGATAAATAATTCTAGGCGTTATGTCATACATATCTTTAACCAAAGAAAATATCAGTTTTGCGACAGAAGCAATTTCAGTCTTATATGTTATAGATGGAACTGATCCTAAAGAAGTTTCGCCATTGATTCTAGTAAAACCTGAAAGAACACCAAAACGCATTATTTTGGATTTATAAGGTAAATTCGCAATCTCAGCTTTCACTTCTTTAGCAAAAGTCATTATCTTCTTCTCGTCGCTCATAAACTATCTCCAATATATATTAGCTAACTTGATCCATACCTGTAAGCAATCTATAAATCATAACTCCAGCTATGGCTCCATCATATACTGCTGTAGCTAAAGTTTTCAAGCTCTTTTGAACTACATCACCACAAGCAAATGCACCCTTCACAAAAGTTTGACAGTCTTTTCCAACAGCGATGTTGTCTTGATCATCGACTATTTCTTTTAGCAAGCAATAATCAGTATTTCCAATCATTCTAGATTTGCTAGGCAAATCATAGATTCTATCCACATCTTCAGGAAGAGAATCACTAATCTCGACATTTTCCAAAGATTCAACTTCTTTGACTAAGACTGAAGGAGCTTCGATGTTGTCTCTTATTATATAAACCTTCTTAGCTTGTTTAGATAAAGATAAAGCACCCATATAGGCCACCTTGCCTCCACCTACTACAGCTACTTTTTTATCCTTTATTCTATCGCTATCCAATAATGGATTATCCATTACTTCAATTCCATTATAATTAATAGTGCTCTTTGATTTCAATCCACTTGCGATGACCACAGCTTTAGTCTTGTATTCACCATTCTTAGTCTTTACTACAAACAATCCATCGGAATTTTTATATAAAGCTATGACATATTCATTGACCACTTCAATATTGTTGAATTTCAATTGTTTTTCAAATTCATCAGCCAATTGTCTTCCACTTCCTTTAAATCCGGAATAATCATCGATTGTTTCTAACTTCAAAACATGACCACCTATTTGTCCACCCTCAAAAGCAAGAGGTTGAATTCCCATACGGGAGAGATAAATACTAGCGGTGACACCGCCGACACCTAAACCTATTACGATTGCAGGCTCTATTCTTTCTTCACTCATTCTATCTCCCCTTTCTGTTTAAAAATCTAACCGCAGAATACCCAGCTTTAGATCCAGTTCCAACCGCTGTGGCCACTTGTCTCAATGGAGTATTGATGCAGTCTCCGCATCCAAACAATCCAGGAACATTAATACAGTTCATATCTTCATCCACATCGATATATCCTCTCTCATCAAGGCTATTTTGAATTTGAATAAACTGTGTAGTTGGAATAGATCCAATATAGATAAAACACGCATTGACTGAAATCTTTTGAGTTGTCTTATCAGATTCATCATTAGGATCTTTGATAGTCAAACTCTCCAAATGTCCTTCACCATCACATTCAGTCACAACTGCAGGTGCGATGATATTAGTGTTAGAAAGAGATTTAAACATTTCCACCGCTTTACTAGGTGCACGGAAAACATTTCTTCTGTTTATCAAAGTAACTGACTTACAAATAGAGGCTAAATAAATTCCTTCCTCAAATGCTGAATTGCCGCCACCTATCACAGCGACATCCTTGTTTCTATAAAGAGGTCCGTCACAAATAGCACATCTAGAGAATCCTCTTCCTTTAACTTTGGTTTGACCTGGCACAGCATAAGGACGATAGTGTGTTCCCGTCGCTATGATAACTGCCTCATAATAGAAAACACCTTTAGCTGTAGTCAAAACAAATTCATCACCATCTTTAGTCAAATTCTTGACATTTGAATGAATGATATGAAGTTTATTATCTCTAGCGGTTTGATCAAATTTCATAGCCAAATCCATTCCACCACCCATAAATCCAGGGTAATTATCGATTTCAGCTGTTTGATTTACCATTCCACCAGCTAATCCAACTTCATAAATATCAGGATCAAATCCCCATTGTTTCAAAAGAACACCAGCTGTAACTCCAGCAGGTCCTAATCCTATGACAGCTACAGGTTTAACTTCTTTAACGATTGTATTTTCCATGGACTATAAACTCCTTTATATCTTCGAAAGAATCAAACTCATAATCACGTTCTTCTTTAGGAAGACCTTTTAAAGACCAGGTGACTAATCCAGATATTATCCCGGCTTTCTTTCCAGCTACAATATCAGTTGAAGAATCACCGATAATCAACGTCTTTTCCTTCGGGGATTTTAATAGATTCAAACATTTAAAGACACCTTCTGGATTAGGTTTTCCAACTTTTACATCGTCCAAGGAAACAATTTGAGGAATGAACTTGATTAAACCAGTAGATTCCATACAACGTTTTGCACTAGCAAATTTCTTGTTTGTCAACAAGATCATCTTTACTCCGGCATTAAATATAGACTCTATAGCATCCATCTCACCAGGGTAAAGGGTCAATAATTTAGATTGATTCTCTTTAGAATACTTCTCAAATTCGCCTACACTTTCCTCGAGTGGGATATCAGGGAATTGCCTCTTCATTGTATCTACGACTGATGGACCTGAGAATCCTAGAATTTCTCTTAAATGTGGATAATAACCAGGTCTATACTTTTGATACATATGAACATAATTCAAAACTACATAGAGATCTGAATCGATAAGAGTTCCATCCAAATCCCAAATAATGGCCTCTATATTATTTTTCATTTGTTAGAATCTCCATAAGCCAACTTTCTATTCAAAGGATCTCCATCTGCTCCATTCACAAAGAAATGAACAAATCCATCCGGTAAATGTAATTTACCTTTTCGATACAATTTGCAGCAGACTTGATTTCCCATAAGCAAAACTAATCCAACGCCAAAGAAGACCCAAGCCATTACATAAGCACTGGAAACTGATTGACCAGCAGATTGATGCATATTGAACTCTCCAAACCTAATATTCTCAAGAACAATTCTTGTCAATCCATACCATATGAAGTATCCGAACAATCCATCGCCATGTTCATGCCATTTTCCTAGGACGTCTTCAAAGAAATGAGTCAATAAGAAATAACCACCAATATTTAAAAGACCTTCTATCAAGAACAAAGGAACATACATCTGCGATTCATTTGCTAAAGCAGAGGTTCCGTTATATCCCATTTGATTGATGACAAAGCCTGGTAATCCACCATAAGCTGATATATCTACGACATTACCAAAGACTTCAGCATTGACGAAATTTCCCCATCTTCCAATCATCTGAGCTACTAATACAGTAGGAACAGCCCAATCTGCAGCATGTAATAGATTGGTTCCTTTTCTTCTCACCTTAACAAATCCAATTCCAGAAATAATTCCTAATAACGCTCCACCTTGAATAGCCATTCCTCCTTCCCATATGAAGAACATTCTCCAAGGCTCAGCCGCAAACTCCTGCCAGGAAGCTATGACATACCACATTCTTCCACCTATTATTCCCATAGGGAAAGCAAAAAAGAACAGGTTAATAAAGAAATCTTTAGGATAACCATCTTTATAAGCTCTATAAGAAGACAATGCTAGTGCGAGCAATGCTCCAACAAGGTAAGACATCGCATACCATGTGATTCCTTTCAATCCCCAACCATCAGGAAAAGGGATTATATATGGGTTTAAAGGATTTCCTCTAGTGAACAAATCCATATTTATCTTCCTCCACTATTACGACGATTTATCTCCATGAATCTTCTTTGGAATTCATAAGATGAATCATATCCATAATCTTTGAGCTTGAAATTAGTAACAGCAGCTTCAATAATTTGTGCCATGGAACGTGCAGCAGAAACTGGAAGCTCGACCATAGGTCTTTTCACACCCAATATCTCGATATGGTCATTTCTCATCCCAAGTCTTTCCATAGGCTTAGATTTATCGAACGGAACAAGATTTATTGCATAGTCGATATTAGCTGATGCCTTAGTAGCATTGATTCCAAACATTCTTCCCACATCGATAACACCAATTCCTCTAACTTCCATCATCCCTTTTAAAACATCAGGACATTTTCCTACCAGTGTTCCTTTGATTAAGCTTATTTCAACCATATCATCAGCCACCAAACGATGACCTCTCTTAATCAAGTCCAACGATATTTCTGACTTACCTATTCCGGAATCACCGATGAGCAATGTTCCCATCCCATATAATTCGAGAAAACATGCATGGAGTGTTGTATGAGGAGCTAATCTGTTAGATAAGTAATCCAATATATCGTACTGAATATGAGATGTACCTGACTTTGTCGAAAATACAGCACAATCTTTCTTTGTAGCTGCCTCAAACAAAGCTTTAGGGCACTCAAGTCCTTGGCAAATAACAATTCCAGGACACGCAGGATCACAAAGCTTTTCAAAGTTCTTATATAGTTCATCAGGTTCTATCATTGAAATCAACGACATTTCCTTGTTTCCAATCAAAGAAATACGTTGAGGTTCATGGTCTGTCCAAAATCCCATAATCTCAGGTCCTGGTCTATCAGTCTCAGGAGCTGCTATAGTTCTAGATATAGCTTTGATAGATCCTACCAAAGTCTTCATTCCGAAATGAGCAGCCAATTCCATCATCGTAACAGTATTACTCGGCATACAAAAAACCTCCCATATAAAGTTAATTATAACCTATTATTAGGAGGTCTATATTTAAAGCCTATTAAGTTTTGACTTTGTTTTTTATCTAATCAATTTAAAAAGTAAATTTCTCAAGTCTTCTACAGATCCTACTGTTCTATTTGGATTTAATTCCATCAATTCATCCTTATTCTCAGGATGGTCGTAATAGACAGATATGATGTCGACTCCAGCCGCCTTCATCGCCTTGATATCAGAGGCTAAATCACCGACATAAATAACCTCTGCTCTATCAACACCAAACTTCCTCATCAACACTTTAATAGTTTCAGCTTTGTTGACACCTTTAGGAGATCCTACTTCAATATCTTCGAAGAATCTCAAGAAATTCAATCTCTTACCTGTTATATCTAAAGACTCTTTAGTTCTTCCTGTGACGCATCCCAACCTCAAAGTCCTTCTAGTATCCAATTCCCTCAGCAATTCACCGATTCCAGGAATGAGTTTAGGAATATAAGTCAAGTCATTCTCTTCATAATGTTGGAGATATTCTTTGAATGCATTATCGGCTAAAGTTGGATTCTTCAACAAGCCTCTAAGCATTCCTACTTCATCTGGTCCATAAAACTTTTTGATATCCTCTCTAGTCTTTATTTTGCTATCGTAGTTTTTCAATGTCTCCATCAATGAATCCTCTACTAATTTAGCAGACGATATCAAAGTACCATCAACGTCGAATACGACAACGCTTTTCTTTAAAGTAATCATGTTTAATCTTGTCCTTTCATCGATGCTTTAGCTAATATCTTCTTCAAATATTGACCAGTATATGAATTATTGACTTCACTGACTTCTTCAGGTGTTCCTGTAGCTATGATCGTTCCACCTCTATCACCACCATCAGGTCCTAAATCAATAATATAGTCAGCACATTTTATCAAATCCAAATTATGTTCGATAACTAAAACAGTATTTCCATTATCTACCAATGATTCCAAAACAGATATCAGCTTCTTTATATCATCTACATGAAGTCCAGTTGTAGGTTCATCCAAAATATAAAGTGTATTTCCATCACCTTTTCTTTGAAGTTCATTGGCCAGCTTGACTCTTTGAGCTTCACCGCCAGATAGAGTTGTCGATGACTGACCTAAATCCATATAGCCTAATCCAACTTCGACCAAGGCTGAGATTTTCTTTTTAATAACAGGAATATTTTTAAAGAAGTCATACGCTTCATCAATAGTCATATTTAAGACATCATAAATGTTCTTTCCTTTATATTCTACTGATAATACATCATCGGAATATCTCTTGCCGTGACAAACTTCACACACGACATCGACATCAGGTAAGAAATCCATCGATATTCTTTTAACACCACAACCTTGGCAGGCTTCACATCTTCCACCCGGGGTATTGAAAGAAAACATAGTCTTAGTTATTCCTTTTTCCTTAGCATCTAATGTTTGACTGAACAATTCTCTTATGTCATCAAATAATCCGATATAAGTTGCAGGATTGGATCTAGGAGTTTTACCAATAGGATCCTGACTGACATTTATAACTGTCGATATGTTGTTATATCCTTTAATTCCATTACATTCTCCAGGTTTCTCATGTCCAATTCCGAAATGAGCAAGAATATTCTTGTATAAGACTTCATTTATCAAGGAAGATTTGCCAGATCCTGAGACTCCAGTAACACAAACAAACTCACCCAAAGGAATTTTCACATCTATATTCTTGAGGTTATGACATCTAGCACCTTCTATCGTTAAGTAACGAGTTGTTTTTCTTCTGATATTAGGAACAGGAATGTATTTTCTCCCCGCTAAATAATCACCAGTAATTGATTCCTTTGAATTCTCCAAATCTGATACTTGTCCACAAGCAACTACTTTTCCACCATTCTTTCCGGCACTAGGTCCAATATCCACAATATAGTCAGCAGCTCTGATCGTATCTTCATCATGCTCGACTACAATAAGTGAGTTTCCTAAATCTCGCATTTCTTTTAAAGATGCAATCAATCTATCATTGTCTTTTTGATGAAGTCCAATCGAAGGTTCATCTAAAACATATAAGACACCAGTCAATTTACTTCCTATTTGTGTAGCTAATCTAATGCGCTGAGATTCTCCGCCAGATAGAGTCATGGACATTCTAGATAAAGTTAAGTAATCAAGACCTACATCTACTAAGAATCCAAGTCTATCCTTAATTTCCTTTAAAACTAATTCAGATACTTTCTTATCTCTATCCGATAGATTTAAATCGTTGAAGAAATTCAACAATTTATCCAACGATAAATTTGTCGCATCAAAGGTGGATAATCCACCCACTTTAATAGACAAGACTTTATCGTTGAGCCTAGCACCATGGCAAGTAGGACAAATGGTGCTCGTCATAAAAGTTTCGTACCATTCTTTCATCCATGTCGAAGTTGTTGTTGCATATAACCTATCAATTCTAGTCTTTATTCCTTCAGAAACACTGGAATGAATTTCAGTTCCAGACATTGTGGTATATACATAATTAACTTCATCTTCAGGTCCATAAAAGATAATCTTTTTTTGCCTTTCGGACAATTTATAGAAAGGAACATCCATATTGATGTGTTGTGATTTGCATAACTTTTGGAATGAGAACCACTCTTTGTTATCCTTGGGTTTACCCATAGGCTTTATTGCACCTTCATTGATAGATAACTTATTATCGGGTACAATCAAAGTTGGGTCAGCTGATATCTTTATACCCATTCCTTTACAATCTTGACAAGCACCCAAAGGATTGTTAAATGAGAATAATCTAGGTTCCAATGGTGGAACTGTGAATCCACATATAGGACAGCTCGAATGTTCACTATAAAGGACTTCAGGTTTATCATCAACTTGAACAATAACGTATCCTTTAGCAAAGTCCAAAGCGACTCTAAGTGAATCGAAAACACGCGACTTCGATGTCGTCTTCAAAGTAAATGTATCGATATGAAAATCGATTGAATGTTTTTTCTTTTTATCTAGCTGAGGTGCTTCTTGATAAGATTGCAATGGAGCACCATCAATTTTCATCTTCCTATCTCCGCTAGCCATGAACTTTTGAATTGTTTCTATATGTGTTCCTTTTTCATTTCTGACTACCGGTGCAAAAATATTTATTTTAGACCCTAAAGGATTTTTTAGAATGATATCAGCTATTTGTTGAAGAGAGAAAGGCTTTATTGGAAGATTATGCGTGGGACAATAAGCTACACCTATTCTCGCCCATAATAGACGCAAATAATCATATATTTCCGTAACTGTTCCAACAGTAGAGCGAGGATTGTGAGATGTCGTTTTTTGGTCTATAGAAATGGCTGGTTGTAAACCATCTATTGAATCTACATCAGGCTTTTGAAATCCACCTAAAAACATGCGTGCATAAGAAGACAAAGATTCGATATATCTTCTTTGTCCTTCAGCAAAAATAGTATCAAATGCTAAAGTTGATTTTCCTGATCCTGATACACCTGTAAATACGACTAGACTATCCTTAGGAATATTTACATTTATATTTTTAAGATTATTTTCTCTAGCACCAGTTACAACAATCCAATTCTTTAAGTCCATAGCATTCAACCCCGCAAGCTTATATTTTACCTTATTAATAGATTATGAACAATAAAGAGTAAAGGCAACCAAATATTGCTGATACTTTAACAATTTAGTAAGACAATATTCGTGGTTTAGAAAGAAATTTCTCATAATGTTAGAAGCTATAAATAAAATACACTAATTACAAATTAGCAATACATTGAATCTATCTTAACTGCCACAAACTGAAATTCTTTTTGAATTTGTGACAGTTAATTCCATTTGCCTACCATGCTGACTGATAAGAAACGTAGGCATAAGGTAAAACAAAAGCTGACCATTGCACTCACAAAAAAGGAAACCCGTCCTTTTCATTCCTCTTTTTTCAACAGCTTCGGATAGAGCGCATTCATCAATATGGCGGAATGCCGTATTCCCAGACGAAGGAAAGGTTCCTTCAGGGAATCAGCGTCCCAAGGAACCTCTCTCTGATGAGAGTCTTCCAAGACCTGGAGATCACGGAGAAAACCGGCCATGGCACCGTCAAGATCATCTCCGCCTATGGCAAGGAAGTCTTCGATATCCAGGACGGATTCATCCAGGTAACCATCCCCTTCAACAAGAAGGTCATGAAGAACCGTGGCACAATAAATGACCAAATAAATGACCAAATAAATGACCAAATAACCGAATTGGGGCTTTCCATCCTAAGGACGGTGAGCGGAAATCCTGGCATAAAAGCCGATAGAATACACGAAATCCTCTCTTCTGAGGACAAGGCAATCACACTCAACATGGTGAGAAACTCCATAAAGAGAGAACTTAGGAACTACATCGAATTGAGAGGTTCCAGGAAAACGGGTGGCTATTACCTGAAAGACGTTTCCGACAATGCTGGAGAATGATATGGAAAGCAAGAGGCACCAAAAGCTCCTTGAGCATTACAAAGCCGTTCTAGGTGAAGAGCCTGCTTTCAGCCTGAAGTTGAAGAAAAATGTCCTGCCAAATGACATGAAGCCGATAACGACATTAGTCTTCAAGCCGACGGACGAATTGCCTTTTTGGAAGCTATGCACCATTGGCGCAAGCGACTATATGATGCCTGAGCGCGACATCGGATGGGGTAGCAAGGCCAACCCCAGAAATGAGTACATGATGCTCATATCCCTGGAAGTGGAAGTCGATGAGTCGAAGGCCGAATGGCTTTTCCTCAACTCCCTTCTTTGGTCCACCGTGGAATACGCCTTTAACAAAAAGGAGGCAATCACGGTCTCCGATACGATAGACATGGGAATCAAGGGAAAATACTACGGGACCGTATTGCTTTTGCCTGAGGCGCTCAAGACTCCGAAAATCGTGAAATACCATTACACGAAGCACAAATACATCAGCATCTTCCAGGTCATGCCGGTAACAAGGGAGTTGCTATCCAAAAAGCTCAAAACAATGGAATCTATTGGCTCATGGAGTATTTCTATACGCACGACGATGACTACAAGCTCGTGTCATCTAAGCCGTATGCCACGCTGTGAAGCGGTGGCATGAATGGATGTCGATTAAATAATGCTGAATCCCGAAAGATAAGCCACTCTTTTGAGTGAGATGTAAGAGATTGTGTTTTGATCATCAAAAAGCGATTTATATAATTGAAAAAAATGGACTTTCATGATAAGATTTGGACATTGGATGGCATAAATGGCACGAAAGTCCAAAAATGAGGTGATAAAATGAATTCCGACGATATTAAAAAGATAGCTTTGCAGTACCTCAGAGAATGCAAGCTCGAATCCGACTGCATCGAGTACAAAAAATCCCATCTCCAGAGAGATAGCATCTTGAAGACGATGTGCGCTTTCTCGAACAACCTCATGAACAGGAATCTGTCCATGATCTTGGTGGGCGTAGAAGAGCACAAAGAGCCCGAATCGAAAGGCACGCCGATAAGGCCGATTCTCGGATATGACGAGAGCCAGATCGAGACCGTGGAGAATTCCTTGAAATCCCTGATTGGATTCATAAAGCCTAAAGTAAATTACACGATGACGCACGCTGAAATAGACGGCCGCTTCTTCGTCATTTTCGCATTCTCGAACAACAACATCGGTCCATACGAGGTCCTTGAGAAGGCTGAAAAGGACAAAACCATCAATCTCAAAAGAGGCAGGTACGTTCGCATTGAAAGAGACTCTCGGCTCGCTTCCATCAAAGAGGAATTCGAGCTTCTTAAGAAGTTCTCAGACTACCATTTCACGGAAGAATATTCTAACGTTGCCACCATCGATGACCTCGACGTTGACTATATAAGGGAATACCTCAACGCATCCACCGACCGGGAAAACACCAAGAACCTGTCCAAACAGGATATGGCGGAGCATATGGGGCTTGTTGATGTTGAAACGGGCATGGTGAAGAATTTCGCTTTGCTCATGTTCTCCAGAAGTCCGGAAAAATTCATCCCTTATTCCTACGTCGAGCTGATTCACAAAAGCGCCTCGGGCGAATCGGTGATGTCATCCAAGGAGTTCAGAGGGCCTATTTGGAAGCAACTCAGGAACGCCATGGACGAGATCAATAATGCCTATTTGAAATCCCTGACTCTCCGCGTGAAAGACGACCTCAAAAGCGAGACCATATACAATTACCCGTATTCCGCGGTCGAAGAGCTTTTGACTAATGCCATCGTGCATAAGAACTACGAAAATCCTAGAAGCGTCCAAGTATATGTCTATGATGACTCCATTGTGATAACCAACTACAACAAGCCGATTCCACCAATAACAATACAAGACCTAAACACGAAAGATTCCTTCCCAAACAGGATGTATGAGAATCCCTCTATCCGTGAGATGTTCAGATCTCTCGATCTTATCGAGTCTTTCGGCTCTGGGGTCGGCAAAGCGAAACGCGCCATGGTTGAGAACGGAAGCGATGGCATCCATTATCAGGAATACGACGAGAACATCGACATCACATCCGTCATGATACCGATAAGCACGAAGTACCTTCAATATTCCTATAGGGCAATGGATTTGGCTACGAAAGACCAAAATTTGGACTTTGAAGGCCAAAAAACTACCTCGAAAGACCAAAATTTGGACTTTGAAGGCCAAAAAACTACCTCGAAAGACCAAAATTTGGACTTTGAAGGCCAAAAAACTACCTCGAAAGACCAAAATTTGGACTTTGGTGGCGAGAGGATAAAGATTAATAGCGTGGACGCGATAGGCATCATCAACAGATCAACGTATTCCAATTCCATCAGGAAAACGCTGACCGCCATCTTTGATCGTTTCTTCAACGAAGAGTTCAGCCGGGCGGACATTGTGTCTTACCTCAACGCCTCGAAGTCGGCTAGCACTAATTACATCAGCTACCTCCAAAATCTAAATGTGGTGGAGCAGGTGAAAGGCAAAGGCAAAGGCAAATACAGGTTCAGATAATCAGCTCAAAACGAGCAAATCGAATGTATTTGATTGCGTATCCGATACGACTTACCTCGTATTCACCATCCAGTAGACATATGAAAAATCACACGTCAGTAGACATGTCTATTCCGTAGTCCACCTCGGTTCCGTAAACATGTATTTCAAGTGGGGACGATGCATGTTGAGACTATAGTTGCACTGACGAGGAAAAGTGCCTGAAAATTGGCACATTTTAAATAACGGAGAGGCGATGAACCTCTCTTTTTTCCTGCCGAAAAGCGGTTAAAAGGACCAAAACGAGATATCGACCACTCAAAAATTCAGTCAAGCTAGTTTGGAGGAATATTTCAGGTTATCCTTGAAAACATCCAAAGATCTTTGGAGATACGATTGAATCGATTTTCTCTGCCGGAAGCGAAAATCGGCCATTGGGATATAAAATGCTGCTAAAATGTCTTGCAATCCGCAGGATTTCCTTAATGGTTCTAGAGAACAAACGCATCAATGGATTTTTTTATTAGGCAGCAGCCTCTGATTTAAAAAACACCTGTGCGAGCAATCTGTTTTATTCCCAACTTCAAATAATATTTGGTTGAGAATAAAGTTGGGGATTAAAAGGAGCGTGACTTACTTCAAATAAGGTTGGAAGACGGAATTGATTAACTGGGGCCTATGTTTTATTGCTCACTTTTTGCTGTTTTATTGCTCACTTTTGCTGTTTTATTGCTCACTTTTTGCTGTTTTATTGCTCACTTTTTACTGCTTTATTGCTCACTTTTTTGTATAATAAATGTAAGCAATAAAAGTGGGTGATAAAAATGGACTTAGCGTTATTCAAAGAACTTATTTCTTACACATACGAAAAGGAGTGGCTTGAATTTAAAGAGAATTGGTACGATAGAAAAGGAATCGGGGAATATATATCAGCTTTGTCGAATTCCGCCGCGATAAAAGGCACGTCTTTCGCTTATTTGATTTGGGGCATAAGCGACGAAGGACACAATGTGGTTGGAACATCGTTTGATTATGACAAAGAAGAAAAGGGCGAGAATCTCAAGCATTACATATCAAGGAATCTCAATCCTTCTATAAATTATGAATTCGAAGAATTTACCTACGAGGGAAAAAGAGTGGTCGTTTTAACGATCCCATGTGCTCGCCTTGTCCCGACTGAATTCGACAAGGAAAGATTTATAAGAATCGGTTCCAGCAAAGAGGCATTGAGGAAGTATCCTCATATTGAGGCTGTTTTATGGGAGAAATTAAAGGAAGTGCAAGACAGCATCGTCAACCGCGAATCCCCTAATCAAAATCTTAGCTTCTCAAAATTGCTAATCTATTACTCCGCCAAAGGCCTTCCATTGAAGGAAGGGACGTTTAAAGAAGAACTGTCCTTTTATGTACCGGGAACTAGAAAATTCAATATTTTGGCCTTTTTAATGGCCGACGAGAACAATATCACAATGAGGGTTTCTGTTTTTTCCGGAACTAGAAAATCGGATAATCTTTATTCTGTCCGAGAATTCGGAAACCAGTGCCTGTTATATACCATCGATCAAGTTCTTGATTACTGTGATGTCATAAACGTAATCCAAGCCGATGAAAGCAATCGCATCGTGGAGAGAAAGGATGTTCCACTGTTCGATGCAAAAGCCTTCCGAGAAGCAGTGCTGAATGCATTCATACATAATGATTGGCTAGGGCTGAATGCACCTATGATTTCCGTATTCTCGGATAGAATTGACATATTATCTTATGGGACGATTCCAGAGGGGCAGACATTAGAAGGATTTTTCGAAGGAAAAAGCCTACCACGATGCAGGGAACTCTCCGATATCTTCTTGCAGTTGAGAATCAGCGAAAGATCGGGCAGGGGAGTAAACAAAATAGTTTCTGTCTATGGCAAAAAGGCTTTCTTAATCGAACAAGATTTTATCAAGGTTACAATTCCTTATTTGAGGCTTATTGCTCATAAATCGTCAATAAGTGAGCAAAAAAACAATAAAAAAGTGAGCAAAAAAGTGAGCAAATCGGAGAAGAACATACAGCGTATTTTGGCTGAGATAAGGAACAACCCGAATATAACGACAAATGAGCTTATTATCATCACGAACCTAAAGAAAACATCTATCCAAAAGTACATCAGGATATTGGAAGGGCAAGGAAAACTCAAAAGATCAGGGTCAAAAAAGCTCGGCACTTGGGTAATTGAAGACGACGTAGATATTAAGTGAAGCGACACTCTACAAAAAATGGGTCAAGTGGGATAAGCCAATGATCAGCATTTATTGCGATAGATATAATCAAAGGCAATATAGTGAAAATGCTAACGACAATCCTTTATCGCTGTTTGCTATGAATACATGGATAGAAAAGTAATTACTTATGCAGATAATATTTCTATTAATGGTTTACGTGAGTATCATAATTTAAAATAATTACAGAAAGGGGCCTAGCATTATGTTAGAAGTGAAAAATTTAACAAAGCAATATAAAAAAAGTGATTCTATAGCTTTAAATTCCTTTTCTTATTCTTTCAATGAAACAGGTCTATATTTGATTACGGGAAGAAGTGGGTCCGGTAAAACAACTCTACTCAATATATTATCCGGGCTAGATTCACAAACATCTGGTGATTTATTATTTAAAGGAACTAAAATAAATAAATCAAATTATGACAATTATAGAAATAAAAATGTCGGAATAGTTTTTCAGGATTTAAATCTCATCAACGAATTATCTATTAAAGATAATCTATCTTTAGCTTTTGATTTAGCTAAATCACATTATGATAAATCAGTAGTTGAGGAGATATTAAAAAAAGTAAATCTTCCCGATAAATCAGAATCATTGGATAAATTATTATCTAGACATCCAAACGAATTATCTGGAGGTCAAAAGCAAAGAATAGCAATAGCTAGAACACTAATTAAAGATCCAGATATATTATGCTTGGATGAGCCAACCTCTTCATTAGATAAATCTAACGTAACAGATTTAGCTAAATTGCTCGGTGAATTATCAAAAGAGAAATTGATAATCGTTTCAACTCATGATTTAGATTTCTTTTCCAAATACGCTATTTCTACAATCGAATTAGAAGCAGGTAATATTTACAAAATAACAAATAATGAAGGCTTAAATAACACCGATTCAGCTATCTCTAAAGATAAAAGCAATAAAGAGACTAAAGATAAAAAACATGGGTTATTATCAATAAAAAATAGTTTTAAGTTGAGTCTACAATCTATTGCCAAATCAAAGATTAGATTGTTCACATCTTTATTCATAACAATTATTTCAACCGTTGCAATGACATTGTTCTTATCCATAATTAATGCCGATCAAAACAAAATCTTTTTAGATAAGCAATATCAAACAACATCAAGAATGGCTTTTTTAGAAACAAGATTTCAAGGGTATTCTCCAGATGGTAATTTCGTAGATACTTCTATAACTCCTAGTACAGAGCAGAAAGGAAAATTAAATTCAAATACTAAAAATGTATTCCAAATGACAAGAATGAAAGGTGGTTATTTACAAGCATTTGGGACGAATTCATCTGAGTTGGACAGTTTAACTAAATATGTACTTAAAGACTCATCTTCACAAAGTCAAACAGCAATAGAATTAGATCCTGATATCGATCTTTCTTATATAGGATTTGAAAAAGCTACTGAGAATAGTAGACTTCCTCAGAATTATAATGAAATTGCCTTGCCCGATACATTAGCTTACGGCTTAATCAAATATGCGCATATCTATACATTTGATTATGGAGATGGGAAAAATACATTTGAGGGATCAAAGAATTATGATGAATTAATAGGCAAGACCCTATGTGGATATAAGATTACTGGTGTATTTAAAATTGATGACTTGCCATCTATCCTATTAAATACAAGCACTAATCTCAATAAGGACTGCAACGAGTTATTAAAAGGAAGCTCAATTTGTTGCTATCCTTATCTAAAAGCTGGATATCAAGAAGAAGTTTACAAAGAGCCTAACCCCTCTTATACATATATCTATCGTTTATCAGGTGACATCAATAAGGATTTAAGATTTATTCAATCATTAAATGTCAAAGATGAAAATGGCCTTAATTACTATGCCGTTATAATTAACAACTATTATTCATACGATACTTTGACTAATTTCAGAGATGGAACCACAGGAAATGTAATTACTATAATCATATGTGCTTTATTAACTATAGCTATTCTAATGATTATAAATTTGTGCTTCGCCAACACTAAAAAGAATGAAATTAGAGCTGGAATATTAAGGTCTATGGGATGTACAAAATTAGGAATTATCCAACTGACTATAACTGATTCCTTATTGATTTCCTCGATTATATTTTTATTTGATTTAATCGCATTAGGAATAATATTCCCAATTTTGAATAATTGGATTATGCTCAACTATTTCACTTTCAATATATTCAATATCGGATTATTACTAGCAGTGATAATTGGAATAGGACTTATAACCTCATTGATTACTTGTATCAAAGCGTTGAAGAGCAAGCCGATTAAGATTATTAAAAATTTATAGAGACAAAAATAAAAACTCAGCCGAAATTACGGCTGAGCTCTTATTTTCTTTAAATATACAACTTATAATTAGCTATTGAAGTTTAAGGTATTCATCACCTTGTTTCCATTAGAATCAGTGATTGATAAGAGACAAGCTGTAAAATAATTTTTGTCATTCCAATTACAGACAGCAACTTCCATAGTGTAGGTCTTAGTATCATCTACATAGGATTTTATCCATTGATACTGGCCTGCAGCATTAGTGCAATAAAGACGCATTTCATTATCGCCATCCTTTAAATAGGCATTTGAATAATTTTTGGTTGAAACAAATTTCAAACCGGCAGTAATAACATATACCTCGGCAGTATGATAATTATCGGCAACAGGTAAAGCTATCAAATCAGCTAAGGTCTTGCCTTTAATAAACGAGGCTGTTGAATAATCCACATTTCCAAACTCATTTTTAACTATTTGACAACCAGTCATACAAGACTCAAAATAGGAAGGAGTACCTTTACAGGAGCTAGCAAACAAATCTCTCTTTCCTTTGATATAAACTGTTTGACCTATTTGAAGTCCTTTCAATTCATCCGTTGAATTCATAACTACTGCTAAGCTTCCGGTCTCATCTATCAAGTAGAATCCGTTCTTGTTTACTAAAGAAGGTCCTATGACACCTTTGACTAATAATTCAGTGCCTTTACTAGCATCAATTGCAGCTTTAACATTAACTGCTGAACTCAAATCAACTGGCTTAACAATCTTTATATCCATAGTCTTAGAAAAGTCTTTTTGACCATCCAAATGACCAGTGACAGTAATGGTTGCTGTTCCTTCAGTTTCACTATTAATATGGAATACAACCTTACCATCCTCGCCAGTTTCAAAATAAGCTAAATCAGTATTGTTAGAAGAATAAGACAAAGTAGCTGTTCCAAAGTTCAATAAATCAGATGTTACTGAAGTGAGCATTTCTTTACTAGGGTCTGCACTATAGGATGTATCAAATTGCTCTAATCCATAATATTCGACAGCAAACTTAGGAGCTTCTGCTATATTGAATTGATAATTATTGTTATCTTCAATCTTGATAGGGAGGAATCTAAATAAAACTCCAGTAGAAGTTGATTTTGCATTTAAGGCTGTGTAATAGACAGAACATATCTTTCCATCATATTGATCCATCCAAGCAAAATCTTTACCATCACATGCAGTATAAACATAGCTTCCTGTCTTACCATCTAAATCATCGATGTAATAATTAACAAAGTACTGTCCTTCTTTTTGAACTCTCTTGATGAGTGCATTGCTATGATAAATCAAGGAAGTAATGTTGTCAGAAGGAGAAGTTTCAATAACTTCTTTGACTGTCTTTTCTTGAGCGAATGACAAATCCAAATCATTAGTCGCTTCATCATTGGATAATAGATGTCCATCGACCAATTGACAGGCTCCTTTATATCCAAACTTTTTGGCAGAACTAGCTTCTTTAGAAGCAATAAACATTGTCTTCTTAGCTAAAAGAGTAATCTTGTTCCCTATGGCAACTGCTGTAGCAATCTTGCTATCATAGACATATATGGAGCTATTATCACCGACGATTATGAATCCATTAGGCTTCATTCCACTAGCAAATGTGATTCTAGAGACTACACCAGTAACCTTAACCAAAGAATCTACATGAGCTTCTCTAGCTTCACCTATAGTCATTTCTGTGTAGTCATCTTCACTCCAGGAAGGAGTTCCTTTTTTAAATTCAATAATCCATCCGCTCTTTATTTCAGGAGTTTTGCTTTGGAAGTTTTGAATTGTTCCATAAAGTAAGACTGTATCACCTTCTACAGGTTTCTCATCTAATTCACTGTATCTCTTTACACCATCAGAACTATATGTACCATAAACGTACAATGTTCCTGTTAAATCTTCGATAGTCATAGCACCAAAACCAGCATCATCGATAGATTTAATTGTAGCTCTAACATAGTATCTTTCAGTTGTGGCACTACCATCACTAGGCATCATAGCTATCAATTCAGCTATTGTATAAATCTTTTTCTCATCTTCATTTTTAGATGAATTATTTTCATCTGTGCTAGGCTTGCTGGAAGGAGCTGAGGGAGTGGAAGGTGTGGAAGGTGTAGTAACATTACCAGTATTAGATGGAGCACTAGTTTTATTGCCTTCTCCACAAGATACTAAAGTTGCACAAGATAAAACGGATAGAAATAAGCTGAGAAATTTACGATTCTTTTTCATTTTCTTTGATTTTTCCTTTAGGTAAATTAAAAGTGGTTATAATCTCGACAAATGCATATTATCAAACGCAAAAAATTGTTCTAAAAAGAATCCTTTTCTAATATTTCAATAATAAGCATTTTTGAATTTAAGAATAGCGTTGCTAATCTCAAACTCACACAAAAAAACACAACGCTTAAAGTATAAAGAATTTCTTAAGAAAAAGTAATAAAAGCACTTTCAAAAGGCGACCTACGCTTTCGTTTTTACTAGATACTCTATTAGTAAATTAAATGATTGATTTTAAATATTTTTGACTAAAGTCTTATTCTTCCACTTGCCTAACTTCCATCTAATTTCAAATATTATTCCTCTAACACATTCATCCAAACAAGCACCGATAAAAGCTCCGTATATTCCTAATTTAAAAACAATGCATAACAAAGCTGATACTCCAACAGTCAAAGCCCAACTTGTAAAGATTGAAGTCAAAACAGGAAATGATATATCGCCTGCTGTTTCTAATCCTTTGACATAGACTAGGTTAGTAGCTCTTCCTTGATCCAATACTATATCTATCAACATGCAATAAACAGCGACCCATCCTATATAGTCTTGTGTAAATTTTTCTGTATTGATATTAGGATCAGCTATGGCTTCTCCCATCAAATACTTAAAGACAAAATAGGCTATAGCAGTTATTAGTAAAGACATTATGAATGACACAGTTCTAGCCATAACACCTATATCTTTGACTAGTCTCTCCGCCTCATCTTTCTTGCCTTCACCTACTAATGTTCCTTCGACAACTTGCATAGCAGTAGCAGTTCCATTAGCAAACAAATAGATGATGGAAGTGAAAGTCATGATATAGTTTCTTAGATTCTGCATTAAAACTGTGACAGACAAATTAACTATTATCATCAAGACTAATTGAGAAAAGTTATAAGATAAAGTCTCTCCTGCTGTAGGTAACCCAATAGTCAAAAGTCTTTTGAACAATTGTTTTGGAAAAGGTCTTATTCCTTTGAATGACAAAGAAATAGATACATACTTGACATAGAATACTAAAGAAAGAATAAATCCGACACCTCTAGATATCAAAGTAGATAATCCTACCCCTATCATTTTTTGAATGGGATCTAAAGTTCCATCAGAAAAAGCCCATAATGTTATTGCAACACCTATAGCATCAACAACATTTGTAATCACAGCTATCAGCATAGGTTGTGTCATTTTCTTGTTAGCTCTTAAGAAAGAAGACAGTACTTGATTCAAAGCCAAAAATATTATCGATGCACCACTCACATATTGATACATGACTGCATAAGGGAAAACATTATCTTTTACTTGCATCATCCTAAACAAAGGATCAGCTAATCCAATCACCAATGAACTGACAACTACTCCTAAAATAAAGTTAACCCAAAAAGACAATGAATATACTTTATTCAATAATTCATTGTTTCCACTTCCTTTCAATTGAGTTATCAATATTAAAGAAGAAGTCGAAAAGACAGAGAAAGAAACGATAAAGATATTGGATATTTGATTTGCTTGACTTACAGCATTAGAAGCTATTGGAATTCCAGCTAGCATAAATTGATTTATATAGCCCATGGCTACACTCAATATCAGTTCCAAAAATACAGGAACTGCTAATTTGACAATATCTTTATTTCTTTTAAAAACCTTAAATATGTTCATTTTTAGTAAATCACCTAAATATAAATATAT
>ULUO01009089.1_pt1 | contig 39421 bp, 31 predicted proteins | sample 1958611 | NCBI WGS metagenome assembly ULUO01 (sample SAMEA4835762, study PRJEB28245) | human gut metagenome | biome: gut microbiome; material: fecal sample | place: Denmark | collected 2008
AGAAGATTGACTGTGATACTGCCAGGTCTTGTTCCATCCTGGTTGTCACCATCACTCCATGTCTTTGTTCCACTGATATTGATGGTCTCAGGTGTATGCTTGTTCAAGATATCATATCCTGTAATCTCAGCATCGTATCCTGTAACCGCATCTTCCTTGACGCTGTACTTTATCTCATTGCCAGTCAAATCATACTTAGGAAGGCCTGCAAAACTGTATGTCCACTCTCCTGTAATAGCATCTGGTGTCACAGTAACATTGTCCACCTCATCATCGCCATTCATCAGACGGACTGTGATGTTCTCTGGTCTCATGCCATCCTGATCATCCGCATCATCCCATGTCTTTGTTCCACTGATGTCGACAAGCTCTTCATACTTGTTTACAAATGTTATAGCAGTTATATCCCCATCGATAACCGTCACGTTATCTCCGATGGCTATTGTATTGCCATTCACTTCACATGTTACAGTGTGCTTGTAACCATCTATGTCTGCATTTGACTCTGTGACCGTATATGTTCCGGCTGGAGCGTTGTCAATCACATAGCTTCCAAGCACAAACTGATCATATGATATATGGGTCACGCCATCATATGACGCAGGACCTGTAATATCAAATGTTATGGCTGCCTTCTGTGCATCTGTAAGTGAATCTCCGCCATCAAACATCTTGATGATCTGAAGTCTTCCAACATTGATTGTATTCGTAATCTTTACATCAGTTACAACGCCGTCAGAATCACGGGTTACGTCTACATCTCCTGTATAACCGCTTACCTCACTCTCAACAACTGTGTATTTGATAATGTTGCCGTCTGCATCTTTCTTGTCAAGATCCGTAAATGTACCGCTCCATCCGTTCTCATCGCTAAGAACGATCTGCTTATCAGCGATTATATCTGCTGTTCCATCAGCCTTCTCAACAGCCAGATCAACAGTGACACTTGTCGGTCTCTTATTCAGCTTGTTATTGTTGTCGACCCATTCCTTTGTCACTGGAATCTCAGTCTTTTCAACTCGGACAGTCTTATCTGTATTCGTAATGGTGATCATGCCATTTACTGTACCATTGTTGTTATATGACACCGCAAAGTTCTCATCTGAGAATTCCTCTTCAGCAAAATAGAATAGATTCTTATTGTTACTGTCTACAACTGGCAGGGAAAGCTCATCACTTGTCCAGTTATTGCCCCTGTTAAGTTTAACTGTTGCAACAGGTGTACTGTTTTTATCATAACTCGAAGATACTGTTGATGAATATATTTTCACAACCAGATCGCCATCCACAGGAATGTTCTCATCTGAAAGTGTTGAATTATTTGCATCCTTCCACAGCTTCTTTACCTGTATCTTTCTGTCTTTCGGCTGATTACTTATAGGAAGATCGAAATCGGCAATCTTATCTTCTCCCATACTAGTACCGCTTAATATAGGATATTTGACATCATCTATACCTTCAAGTATAGGGCCCTTCTTCGAGTCCGCATCAGCGTTAAGGTTGTAAATATATACAGGCTCATCAAGAGTCTTATATCCATCCGGTGCACTAACCTCAACAAGCTTATAATAGAAGTTATAATACAGACTTCTGAGTGTGAGCTTACCTTCTGCATTCGTGATTCGCTCTTCGCTCGTATCAGGCTCTATGAGATGCCAGCTTGTATCTGAAAGATCATCCGGTGATCCGTATCTGTAAAGTTCAAATTCTGCTCCTTTAAGTTTTATTCCAGACATGACTGCATCAGTCTTGATTATTGTCAAATGGAACTGCTTAACCTTTGATACGTAATTAACTCCATCATCGTGTACTTCTGTCTCAACCCTGCTGCTGTCCGCAGAACTGACTGAGCCAAGAATACCCACCTGGTTACTTATAGTAGTATCAAGTGCGCCTGTGTATGACAGCACATATTTATACTTTAATATCAGTTTTGTAGAATCAGGCACATTGAGTGTCAGTGTAGATTTCTTGGCACTGTTATCATCTACATATGTATAACTGTACAGATTAGAAGGAACATTTCTTCCTGTGTCAGCATATACAAGCTGAAGTGAATCGGACTTAAGATATACATTATCAATTGATGCAGCAGATGAATAGTCATATGTGTCAACTACAGTAACTGTTCCTGTTGTTCCAAGCATTTTGCCATCTTCATTGATATTTACAGTATATTCTATGCTCTTTGTATTCTTATCAAATGATCCAGCTGTCTTTGACATAGATGGCTTTGTTACAGTTACAGATGAGCTGTCGGTTTCTGTAGTCTTTGAACCGTCTGATGATGTTATTGTTCCAGAACAATTGTTGACAAATGTCCTGTCATTCTCACTAATAGCAGCATCAACATCTGCATCTACCTTTACAGCATAGTACATCTCTATTTTAACTTTATTATCCCAGACAGCCATGTCATCAATGCTGAAACTAAGCCTATTGCCATTAACAGATACATTCTTTACGTGATTTGAACTTTCCAAACCTGTTGAAGGATTGGTCTTATTGTAAGCATAATATGTTGCAAAATATACTCCATCAAGGCCTGAAACACACTCTCCCGTTCCATTTGGAAGTATCTCATTGCGGTGATTATTTATATACTGTGTATCAAGACTTGTTCCCTCAGGCAAAACATCATAAAAATCAAGGACATCACCTTTTCCATATACAAAATTTTCGTTAAGAACTACTTTGTATATAAATACATTATCATCTTTTACATATCCAACAATGCTGGACTTCTCGTCAACACCATTGCTGATGCTGTACTTCTTCACAATGGCTCCATGAGTCTTTTTCTTGACCACGTAAGAATCCGAAACATCCTTTGATGAATTTGAAGTAGTAAATGTTCCATCATTCTTAGCTTCATAATTGTCAGCATCAGTTTTTACTGTTGTTGAATATGTAAGCTCAATATTTTGAGTCTGTCCGTCGGCGTAATCAACATCCTTTAAGAATGTAATGACAAAGCCCATGATATCATAAGGATTACTTATACCCGAAAGATCATCAACAACTCGCTGATTCTCCCATCCACAAAATTCAGTTATCTGATAGCTCAACTTATAATCTGTGCCCTGAACCAAATCACCGACATGGATATTATTGATCTGTTCATTCGTAAAATAGTGATCAGATCTGTCAACATCAGGCCACTTCTTGTCAATCTTATCTGAATATGTACTGCCTGCTGTTATCTTTCCTGAAATAGTAGTCTTCCATGCAAGTACGCTGCTATCATCACCATCTGTGATGCCAACAAATTTCTTTTTTACACCACCATTATCAATTTCTACTTTGTCATTTGCGCTGTCTGAATCAGTTCCCTTAGTTATACCTACTTCGTTGTAATATGTATCAGTAAGCTTCTCACCCTCTGTGACAGCGGTCTCATATGTGAGAACAATCTTTGATCTGCGGTCGGAAAGTTCAATCTTATTAGTTCCATCTGTAAGATATACTTTACCGCCATCAAGAACTATTTTTGCCGGAAGAGAGATCTTTGTTGCTGAAGCTGTTCCGTTAATCTCTACGTCGCAATTCTTATCCTCATCAACTACATTATCATTCTTCTTATATATATCTGTGATAGTTACATCTGTAAGATCTTTCTTGTTGTCCTCATTTATAGTGATGGTCCATGTAATCTTGCTTCCATCTTCTGAAAGGGTACCTTTCTTTGATACCTTTGGAGTCTTCTTACCACCATTATAATCTATATCTCTGTGTGATGTCTCTGTGGAAGTGTTCTTACCATCATCTGCTGTCGCAGTATTATCCGAATTCACCTTGACGGTACCAACGCCATCATCAATATCATATATGACAATATCATAACTTATCTCATACTGATTGTTCGCATCAAGCTTTGGAAGCGTTCCGGTAAGCACCTGACCATCATTTGCAATATCTCCATCAGGTCCTTTCACATAATTCTCATCAGTGAGGATCGTGTCCTGCCAATTATTCAGATTCTTTTTCTTTACAATTATATTCTGGACTTTTCTTTTGGCGTTTGATCCAAGTCTGGAATCAAGCTCACCTGATATAACATCATTGAGATCAATATCACCATCCGTTCCGTACTCAGAACTTATTACAAGATTATAATTAAATGTAATCGTTCTGTTCTCAGAATCAGCCGTCACGTTAGAAACACTTTTCTTGAGCTTAAGATCTGTAGCACCATCTTTTACATATTTATATGATTTGTTTGTCTGCTCAGAATCACTTACTGTATTGTTGTCCACATCAGCCTGATTTTTCTGATTCAGATTTACTATGTCCTGTCCAAGATCACCAACTTCACTCTTTACCGTGTATGTAACTTTGTAAGACTGCTTTGCACCAAGATTTGGAAGTGTTCCGGAAATCGTGGCCGAACTACTGTCATAGGAAAGTTTCGACGAAATATCATTTCCTGATGGATCTACAACTTTTATGTTAACCACATCTGGAAGCACCCCTGTCAGATCATTCGATATAACATCTTTAAATATGAGATCAGGAGTTGTCCCCTCAGCTGATGCTGTTCCATGTTTTGAAGAAACTTCTACAGTGTAATCAAAATATACATAACCATCATCAGGATTTGCTGTATATCCGTTTGAAGCAGACTTCATCAAATCTACGTCAGGTTTGAAGTCAACTGGTACGTTGACAGTAATCTTGCTTGTAAACTTATTCTCAATTTCATTCTTTTCGTTGTATTTTGAGAGATCAAATGTTACCCATGCGGAGAAACTCGCATCAAGCTCAACATTCTGAGCAAGCTTGTCCTTAAATATAATAGTTGTAAGAATGCCGTCTACAACTGAATATGAACCAATCTGCACGCCATCCTTTGATATCGGTTTGTCATACACATTGTTACCGATCTTTATATTATCAGGAAGCTTATACGTAAATGAAGCATCCTCTCCCGATGCTATGATCGCATTGACCGTATCAATGTCAAACGTGATATCCATAGCCATCTGTGTTGTTGTTCCCTGTTTTGTTGAATCGTTAGGGTCAAGCGGAAGCTTATATATCTTATGGCTTGTATTGCTTGAACCATATACCTTACCATCAGCACCTTGAATTATTACGCCGGTGATATATTTGTCCATCTCTCCCATATTCTGCGCATCTGACAGCAAAGCTATCGAATCTGTCGGGGTTGCGCTTTCATTCCCTGTTCTTGCTTCAGCTGCACTTGTCCAACTATAATTAGAAGGTGAGATCAACGTTGTGATCATAACAACAGCCAACAGCAAAGCTATGAGTTTCTTTGTAGTCTTCGTCATATTCTCATTACCTCTTTCCTTATAATCTGATCATAATCATCTATCCCCGGATGTCAGAACAGACTCTCCCCATAGACGACATTATTATAGTTCAATGTATCATAACACTCAGTAATTGTAAACAGTTTGTAAACAAAAAAACAATTTTCAAGAAATATTTGTTCACATTTGTCCTATTTTCTATTTTTATAATTCACTTTTTCTATCCCTGTTTAACAGTTCTGTGAGTGCCTCTTTTGCTGTCATACCATTGAAAAGCACATTATTTACAGCTTCAACAATCGGCATTTCAACACCATATTTTCTTGCAAGAGCAAGTGTAGCTTTTGCCGAGTAGACGCCCTCAACAACCATCTTTACTTCAGCCATCGCCTCCTCATATGTCTTTCCCTGTCCTATGAGATATCCGGCATTTCTGTTCCGGCTATGAAGTGATGTACATGTTACGATGAGATCCCCCATGCCAGAAAGTCCTGAAAGGGTCTTTACATCAGCGCCCATTGCCAGTCCCAGTCTCATAATCTCTGCCATTCCACGTGTCATGAGCGCAGCTTTTGTATTGTCTCCAAGGCCAAGGCCATCAGATATTCCGGCTGCAAGCGCGATGACGTTCTTCACTGAACCTCCAAGTTCAATTCCCGTAACATCTGTGCTTGTATAAACTCTGAAATAATCATTCATAAATGCATTCTGGACTATCTTGGCAATCTCAATATCACGGGCTCCTGCAACTACCGTGGTAGGTATTTCTCTGCCAACCTCTTCAGCATGAGACGGACCGGACAAAACTGCAACATGTGCCTGCGGAATCTCCGACTCAATAATCTCCACAAGTGCCATAAGAGTTGACTCCTCAATACCCTTACTTACATTCACAATCAGCTGCCCTTCTTGTACATATCCGGCAACGCTCCTGGCTGTACTTCTGACAAATGGTGAAGGGACGGCACACACTACCATATCCTGTCCAATAACAGCACTCGAGGCATCTGTTGTATAATCTATGCTGTTGTTTAATATAACGCCCGGCAGCCTGTCTCTCTGCTCATGAAACTCTCTGAGCATGGCAACCTCTCTTTCATCTATAGACCAAACGATCACCTCGTGACCATTTCCAGCCAGTAAATTAGCCAGTGCGGACCCCCAGCCGCCTGCTCCAAGGACACCAATTTTCATTATCAAGTACCTCCATCTATCCTTTTAAGTATTCTTTTACCGATGTATTACATCTTGCACTGTCTTAACTATTAAAGACATTCTTATATTTTACTATTTTTTCTTAATTGAATCTAGATGTTATAGCAAAGTTATTGATATAAGTTTGATATTTTTTAAAATTCAGGCTATTATTACGGCAATATTACATGTTATGTCAACTCACTTTTTTTGAATCAAGTATTTTATATAGCAAAATCAAATGCATACTCAATCACATAATTTTAATTAGTGTTTTTTTATATTGTTATTCATAAAAAAGGCAATATAAAAGACGGTGATATCAAAACAATACCACCGTCTTATAAAATCTAAACTATTTGTTTTTTGAACCAAATGACAGTTTATTCTCTGTACCTGCAATAAGTCTTTTGATATTTGGCAGATGCCTTATCACAGCCATACCTGCAATCACAGCAGCTAGTACAATTCCCTCTATCATCTTGCTGTTCGAAGTAAAATTGTAATCCCCATGAATTGCAAACACTGTATACAATACAAAGAAACCAATCATGATTGTAAGCGAGCCAACTGAGACATATCTTGTAATCACAACACTTATGATAAATGCCGCAAGCAATATCACAACAAGTCTCCAATCCCACAGTCCAACTATCATTCCACCGCTGGCAGCAATTCCCTTGCCACCCTTAAACTGCATATAAAACGGAAAATTATGTCCAAGCACAACACCAAGTCCTGTGTAAAGAACAAACATATACGCATTTTCTATGCCAAGCTGCCCTAGTATCACATGTGTAAGTGAACACGCTACAATTCCTTTCAAAAAATCTCCAAGAAAAACTATCAATCCAGCCTTTTTGCCGAGCACCCTGAGTGCATTCGTTGTCCCAGCGTTGCCACTGCCGTACTTTCTGATATCAACGCCCTTAAGTCTTCCATATATATATGCGGTCTGTATCAGCCCAACTCCATAACCTCCTACAAGGCATATTACTCTTATCGCTATCTCCATGACTATTTCTCTTTCCTCTCTCTGATTATGAATTTTAAAGGCGTTCCCCTGAATCCAAATGACTCTCTTATCCTGTTCTCAATATATCTTGTATATGAGAAGTGCATAAGTTCCTTGTCGTTTACAAATATAACAAATGTAGGCGGTTTTACAGCAACCTGTGTTATATAGTAAAGTTTCAGTCTCTTACCCTTATCTGAAGGAGGCTGCTGCATCGCAACAGCTTCACTCATAATCTCATTAAGTACACCAGTAGCAATTCGGAGTGAGTGATTCTCTATGACAGCATCTATAGTCTCAAATAGTTTAGGAAGTCGCTGTCCTGTCTGTGCAGATATAAAAATGAGCTCTGCATACGGCATATATGACAGCTTATTTCTTATTTCTTCTGTAAATTTATATATGGTCTTGTCATTTTTCTCTATGGCATCCCATTTATTTACAGCTATTATCATACCCTTTCCGCGCTCATGTGCTATTCCAGCAATCTTGGCATCCTGATCTGTTATACCCTCTGTGGCATCTATAACAAGAACAGCCACATTACATCTCTCAACAGCTGATACCGTCCTTATGATACTATATCTCTCAATATCCTCTTTGATCTTGCTCTTTCGTCTAAGTCCTGCAGTATCTATGAATACATATTCCCTGCCATTTCTGACAATCTCAGTATCGACGGCATCTCTGGTGGTTCCAGCTATATCAGACACTATAACTCTATCCTCACCAAGGAGTTTATTTATAATAGAAGATTTGCCAACATTTGGTTTTCCAATGATTGCAATCCTTGGTCTCTCATCCTCTACCTCTTCCCTCGCCGACTCATCAAAATGTGAGATCACTTCGTCGAGCATATCTCCTATTCCAAGTCTTGACGATCCCGATATCGGATGTGGATCTCCAAGGCCAAGATTGTAAAATTCATACACATCCGGCATAAATTTCTCAAAACTGTCAACCTTGTTTACAACCAGAACTATAGGCTTCTTTGATCTTCTTAGCATGTCAGCAACCTTTGAATCATCATCAACCATCCCCTGTCTGACATCTGTCATGAAAATGATGACATCAGCAGTCTCTATGGCTATCTCAGCCTGCTCTCTCATGCTCTTAAGTATGATATTATCAGACTCCGGTTCAATACCTCCGGTATCTATAAGCGTAAAATTGTAATCCAGCCAGTTAATATCAGCATATATCCTGTCTCTGGTAACTCCCGGTGTATCCTGTACTATGGATATCTTCTCCCCGGCAAGCACATTGAACAGAGTAGATTTACCTACGTTTGGTCTTCCAACTATGGCTACAATAGGTTTACTCATTCCTGTTTCCTCCGTTTATTTATTTACACATCATCGTCAATAAGTGCATGTATAAGATCAGCACCACTTGATTCTACAATACAAACTTTGACTTGTAAAGCATCTGTAAACTCATCAAGGGTTAGATCATCAAGGAATTTCGGCTCATCCGCCATAAGTGTGTTAGATGGAAGTACAAGCCGTTCTCCAAGCGGTTTATCTTTAAGCTGTTTTATTATATCTCCACCTGTCAGAAGTCCTGTCACAGTGATTCTGTGACCAAAGAAATCATTTATGATCTTATACAGATGAATCTTCACATTTGGAAATTTTTCACCTATCCGGTCGACAAGGCGCTTTATTGAATTATATACAAGCACCCCTGTAACAGCAGAGACCTCTAGTTCTCTGTCATCGCCCTCTATCTCATCAAATGCCTCATCGAATTCGTCAGACAGGAGTCTTACCATGCCGACACCGTTCTCAAGCTGTATGAAGCCGTCATATCTTTCAGCCTCAGGGAACTCTCTTCCGGCATTTATATACCACTCATCACTGGCCTGTACAAAATGTATACCATGCTTCTCGTAGCATTCCTTCTGGAAACCCTCTATGATATCTATAACCTCACCAGCATCCTCAGCGGTAAACGGCTCCAGATGGAACAGACCATCTCTATAATCAGACAAGCCAACCGGCACCACAGACATACTCTCCATAACTGGCACAAACTCCATAAGATCTGAGATTGTTCGCCTGAGCTCATCGCCATCATTTATACCTTTACACAAAACCACCTGACCGTTCATAGGAATTCCCGCATTATAAAATTTCCTTATGCGTTCGAGTATCGTTCCCGCAAATCTGTTATTCAGCATACTACAGCGAAGTTCCGGATTTGTCGTGTGGACAGATATATTTATAGGGGCGAGATGATAATTGATTATACGGTCTATATCAGCGTCTTTCATATTGGTAAGCGTTATATAATTACCCTGAAGAAATGACAATCTGGAATCATCATCCTTAAAATATATCGTATCTCTCATCCCTTTTGGGTTCTGATCAATAAAGCAAAATATGCACTTATTATAACAGGATTTATAGTTGTCCATGAGGGAATTCTCAAAGACTATACCCAGATCCTCATCATATTCCTTGTCGATCTCAAGAAGCCATTCTTCACCATCAGGCTTTCTGACAAGGAGTTCTATATATTCATCGTTTATAAGATATTGGTAGTCAAATATATCCTCTATGGGATGATCGTTTACCGCCAAAATATTATCTCCCGGTTCGATCTCAAGCTCTTCAGCTATACTGCCATCCAATACACTTTTAACTATGTGTTCCATACCAACCTCATATTCATTTCATGTTTACAGAAAATCCCATCAGAGCATGATGACTGCGCCAAGATTTCCTCTGAGTCCATGGCTAGCTCTGTGTGAGAATAATACGTCGCTGTTGCAACACGTACATATATTTGTCACATCAATTTTTTCAGGCAGAACATCGGAATCAACCAAATTATAATAATTTGCCCTATGCAGATCAAGAAGATACTTGCCATCTCCCTTATCATACACAATTTCATCCACCTGAGCCTTCGTATAAGCATCCATAAACTGTTTTGCCACATCCTCACTTACCTCGTAGCAGTCTTTGCATATAGACGGTCCTACCGCGCATATAAGATCTGATGCCTCTGTACCATACTCCTCCTTAAGACGTGAGAGCATACATCTGCTGATCTTTGCCACAGTTCCCTTCCAACCAGAGTGATTCATAGCGACAACTTTTTTTACCGGATCATAGAAGAACACTGGTACACAATCAGCGTAGAATGTCATAAGAGGAATCCCCGGAACATTTGTCATAAGACCATCAATTTCCCTGATATCAGTATCTCTCATGATTCCTTTACCAGCATCTTTCTCGGTTACTTTATATATATCCGTCTTATGCACCTGATCTGAGAACACAAGCTTTCTGTAATCATACCCCACTGCATCCGCAAATCTTCTGTGATTTTCCATGACAGCATCCGGATCATCTCCTCTGTGAAAGCTGAGATTCATCGATCCAAGATAGCCTTTACTGACACCGCCTATCCTCGTTGAGAATCCATGAACTACACCGGCTCTGTCTAATTTGTCAAACGTAATATATATAACCCCATTCTTATTGTGCAGATGGGTCGAATTTCCATGTCTGATATATTTTATCTCATTCATAAAGCAACTGCTCCAAACTATTTTCCCATTAAAAATATAATACCTATACTGACAACTATATCAATTATACCACGAGTACTCAAATGCGTTTTCTATGTGATGTATATTATCTTCCATAACTGTTATCACATCAAATCTAACCCCGACATCAACTCCATATCCCATGTGTTTCAGAAAATGTAAGGCCACGCGGGATATCTGTCTCTGTTTATTTGCACCCACCGCTTCCTCCGGCGCGCCTTTTCTAAAATTCGAGCGGTACTTCACTTCAACAAACACAATGTAACCATCTTTTTCTGCCACAATATCTATCTCACCAGACGCTATCCTGTAGTTTCTGGCAAGTATCACATAGCCTTTTCCAGCAAGATAATCAGCGGCAACATTTTCATAAGTCGAACCTATGCTTCTGCTATTGTACATATGTTCCTTTCTACACACAAAACACAACAAATTCATATATACAAGTTCTATACAAAATTACCAATAAAACTTCTTCTATGTATGGCACATGGCCCCATGTTTTTGAGCGCAGATATATGCTCCGCGGTTCCATATCCCATATTCCTTGCAAAACCATACCCGGGATAAACACTGTCATACTCCACCATAAGTCTGTCTCTTGTGACTTTTGCTATGATGCTGGCAGCTGCAATAGACGCAGAAAGAGTGTCACCTTTTATTATTCCCTTCTGAGTGATATCAACGTTAGGAATATTTACCGCATCGTTCAGCAGGATATCAGGCTTGACGGAAAGCTTAGATATAGCCTGTCTCATAGCTTCATAGTCAGCGTTCAAAATGTTTATATCATCTATCACATCCTGATCTGCCATTCCAACACCAACAGATACCGCCTTCATCATTATCTCTTCATACAATGCCTCTCTCTTTTTAGCCGAAAGCTGCTTCGAATCATTGAGATAGAGAATGTCACAGTTTTTTGGAAGTATTACAGCAGCAGCAACAACCGGTCCAGCCAGAGGGCCACGACCGACTTCATCTATTCCACAAATATACTGTTTGTCTGCAAATTCTCTCTCAAATTGAAACATCTTATAAGATCTTTCAAGTTCGGCATGATATGTATCAAGCTTTTTTTCTGCCGATCTAACTATTTTTTTTACTCCATCTCTTTCATCTGATGCATATTTTTCTATAATTTCTTTGTAATCACGAATATCAGCCTCTGCAAAAATTCGTTTTATATCAACTATACTTGCCATAGTTCCTCCACAAAACAGGGGCTGTTGCCATCGCTCGGCAGCGGCCCCCGTTAATACAGACTACTCAATCTTACCAAATCCTCCGGTAAATCTGAAAACAGCCCTTCCTATTATATTCTTCTTATGTATGTTGCCGACATCAGCCACACGGCTGTCGCGGCTGTTGTTTCTATTGTCTCCAAGGACAAAATATTCATCTTCGCCAAGTGTGACTTCCTCAGAAGCAACACCACGCTTGTCCTCGGCTATAGTCTCCCTACCATATACATCACCTTGAAGTTCCTCATCATTTATATAGATAACTCCATCTTCATCTATATATACAGTCTCTCCAGGAAGTCCTATAACTCTCTTAATATAGAAAGTCTCGTCATCATCCCCATAAGGGAAAACAACAACATCAAATCTCTTAGGAGATCCAAATTCATATTCCAGCTTGTCTATCCACAGAGTATCACCACTGTGAAGAGTGTTGCTCATGGACTCGCCACTCACCTCAGTCCTTTGTCCAACATATGTGAGAACCGCCCAGCATATACCTATAACTATGAGTATATATACACATAAAGATACGAGATCTTTAACAATATTGATCTCCTTCTCCGCCTTAGCAGCTTTCTTCGCCTGCTTCTTCTCTTCCTTAAGCTTTTTCTTTATAGCCTTTTCATCTAATTCTTCATCCGAGGATGACTCAGCCTCTAGATGTGTATCGGGATCAACCGGCTTGATATCAGAATCTCTGGCTCCTGCCTGATCTTTCTTATCTTTCTTAACATCTACAGCAACAGGTTTACCACCGTTTTCGGCAACAGCCCTGTCCCATGACCATGCTGTGTCAGACTTCTTTACATCCGCACTTTCTTCTTTATCGCCAGACTCACCCGCAACATCTGAGTTCTCGGCATCTGATCCTTTCTTTTTTGCAAGCTTTTTCTGTTCTCTCTCTATCGCTTTCTGACGCTTTTTCTCATATTTTGCTATCTCTTTATCCCTTGCCTTTTTGGCAGGGTCATCATCAAATATTTCATTCAGAGTATCAGCTACATTCTTGTTTTCTTCGCTCATGTAATCTCCTTTAAGGTGTCTCCAGAGTGATCTTTCCAAGCTTGCCTGACCTGAAATCATCCAGGATCAAAGCAGCTGCCTTATCATAATCCAATTCGCCACCTTTTTTAATACACTGTCTCTTTTCTGCTATCTCAGTCAAAGCCTTGACCGGATCATCAGTACTTTCAATATTATACCTTTGAGCTAATGTATTACAATAGTTACAATGTAAAAATTTAATTAATTCAATTGAAATATCTGTAATATTTAATATCTCATCATTTATAGAACCGATGAATGCAAGCCTAAGTCCAACTGCCTCATCATCGAACTTTGGCCACAGTATTCCCGGAGTATCAAGAAGCTCTATATTCTTACCAAGTCTTATCCACTGTTTTCCCTTGGTAACTCCCGGCTTATTGCCAACCTTGGTACATGCCTTTCTGGCATAGGAATTGATAAACGTTGATTTACCCACATTCGGGATACCGACTATCATAGCTCTTATCGGTCTATTTATAATTCCCCGCTTCCTGTCTCTCTCTATCTTCTCACGGCATGCTTCCTGAACTATCTTATCTATTCCTTTCATGCCCATGCCATCCCTTGCATTTATACGCGCAACCGCAAATCCCTTTTCTTTATAGTAATCCTCCCACTTTGCCGTGACAGAATCATCTGCCAGATCAGTTTTATTAAGCAATATCAGTCTGTATTTGTTTCTGGCAAGTTCATCAATATCAGGATTCTTACTGCTAAATGGAATTCGTGCATCGACAAGCTCGATCACGACATCGATCAGTTTTATATCCTCCTGCATCATACGTCTGGCCTTTGTCATATGACCAGGATACCATTGTATATTCATAAAAGCTCCTTTATTTAACCTTTATTCTTCCGAGTATCTCACTCTTCTTTATGTTACCAACACTCGGATATCTTGAATCCTGACTGTCATCCGGATTATCGCCAAGAACAAAGTACTCGTTCTCACCAAGTGTTATCCCTGACTCAGCAAGTCCAGCCGTTCTGATCTCGGACTCAACAGGACGATCAGACAAGGGATTGCCATTGATATACACCTGTCCATTCTGGATGAGTACAGTCTCTCCCGGAAGTCCAACAACTCTTTTTATCGAATAATATTCAGTTTGATTATCTACAGTTCTATAAGCCACCACGTCATATCTATCCGGAGATCCAGCCAGGTAGACAACCTGATTTGCTGTGTAATCATGTCCATCTTTTAATGTAGGATCCATGGAAGGTCCCACCATATATACTTTTTGAAATCCAAATGCAACAAAACCATATCCGAGTATGGCTGCTGTCAGAACGACTATACACCATGCAAACATGCTCTTTACTGTCTTTTTAAATGATCTCTGTTGTCTTCTCTGTCGACGACGTTCTCTTCGCATTCTGCGAATTCTGTCATATCTTTCACTCATATAATTTCCTCACAGGTCCAAATAAGAGATTATCTCAAAAATGGCTGGAGTATGAATACTCCAGCCATCATGGTTTCTACATCACAAGCTAAATTATTTAACAAGCTCTTTAACCTTTGCTGCCTTACCAACTCTTGAACGTAAGTAGTAGATCTTAGCTCTTCTGACTTTACCTTTTCTTACTACTTCAATCTTCTCAACGAAAGGTGAATGAACTGGCCATGTCTTCTCAACACCGCATCCGCTAGAAATCTTTCTAACTGTGAAAGTCTCTCTGTTGCTTCCGCCCTGTCTCTTAATAACAGTACCCTCAAAGATCTGGATTCTCTCCTTGTTACCCTCTTTGATTCTGTTGTGTACCTTTACAGTGTCTCCTACGTTGAACTTATCAACGCTCTCCTTCATCTGTGAAGCTTCAAGATTCTTAATGTAATCGTTCATTGTGTTCCTCCTTAATATTCTGATGTTCTTACTGCCATATCACATCGGATATATTGGCACAGAGGACCATCACTCTTTTCACAACTCATTTAATATAACACAACGAAATATGTTATGCAAGTATAAAATGTGAAAAAATGCAGCAAAATCGTGTATAAAAAAGGAGTGTGAAAAATCCTCATCCCTATTTTATGATGATAAATTGGTTTTTGTTCCTGTGCCATCTGTCTTTGTTATCTTAAAGGCATGCACTATCGGTGCCTGATACCTGAGCACGGAGATATACTTGCCAAGTGGGGAGGCTTCCATGTTTCCATTGCAATCGACGTTTGTAATATAAAACTAATATTTTTCTGTTAATTTTTTAATTATTTTCATGACATCCGGCTGAGTTGGTGTGAATTTAACACCTCTCTTTAACATACCCATCACTTTTCTTGCCTTTTGTTCAATCTCTTTTGCAGTATGTTCACTGGTTAGCATTAAATGATTTCCTGCAATCGTATATTCCCGTTCAATAAATTCAACTGTAATCGGAAACATATCCTGAATCAAAAAAGCACTTTCTCTATCATCATCAAGTTTTACAATATGTATAATATCACACGGTTTTCCAGCCTTTTTCTTATTCTCAACAATCTTTTTGTACTTATCTATCCTACTTGATAGTGGAATCATCCAATACAAGCCTGAAGTTGCATCCTCAAAACAATAGTAATGAGGTCTGTTACCCTTCTTATTCCCTTTGAGGTATGGTTCATCCATATCATCAAAAAATGAATCTTTTATTATATAAAATCCTGTTTTCTTCATGTACTCCACCCTTTGTAAAAAAAATCCTCCACCAATACTGGTGGAGGACAAAACTTTCAATCCAACCATTTATATACCGCATATTGGTCAGCGGTAAACTTACAACCCGACCATTTATATACCACTTATCGGTCAGTGGTAAACTTTCTTATTTAAAGTGTAACAAATCTTCTTCCGTAAGTCAACAGACTCAAAAGATCTTTTACTAACTTTTTGAGAATATATTTACTATTATAATATGCATATTTTCCAGAAAATTACCCTTTTCAATATATACACCATTTGCACCTTCTGGGACTACGATAGCTAGGAAGTTCCACGTAAGATGTCTTAATAAGTTCCCTAAGTGTCATAGACACTACTTTAGGCATAATAACACTTGCATACCGCTTTTTACCGATACACAAAGCAAGGCGTGTCTCAAAGCATCTTGTTTGTCTGCTTTTGCAACCCACTTTGCAACCCACTTTTGTTGATTTGAAGTGGTTTCAGTTGGTTTGAAGTGGGTTAAACAACCCACTTTTAAAACAAGTGGAGCAGACGCATTAAAAAGCGAACTCCGTTCGCAGGCGTCTGCGTGCTTCACAAGGATTCCTCCCACCTTCGGCGGATTCCTCCTTATGAAAATTAGTGGAGCTGGGGGGAGTCGAACCCCCGTCCAAAAGCTCATTCACTACAGTTTCTTCCATCACAGTCAGTGTTTTAACATTCCCTCAGCCTATCGCCCACTAACATGCTATAGACCTTAGTAGCTTCATGGATTTTCTTACATCGCAAAGCTTAGATGCAAGAGTTTGCCGATGATCGACGCCATTCCTAAAGGTTCGGCGTTCCTAAAGGATGACGACTGCCCTTAGGCAGCGTATGCTAAATTATCGTTAGCGTTTATTTTTTGTCCAGCTTTTTACGTGGCTCTGGTCCACGGATGGCTTCCATAGCTTCAAAACCCCTGTCGAAACCAGTCAACCCCTGATCATATAACGATCAGCGTGTACTGATCACATCAGCCGCATACGCTATTCGTATGCGCTGACATATATAGAAATAAAATTATTCCTCTGAAGTCTCAGACTGTGCATCTGCCTCAGTCTCTGTCACACTGTCAGAAGCTGTATCGGACACTTCTTCCGTATCAGTTTCTGCAGCACCATCAGAATCTGATTTCTCAGCATCTGATGCCGTCGCTGTGTAAAGTGCACCATAGTCCTTATTCCAGGTGTCATCTATGACACTGTTCAGACCTGAGGCACTCACATATTTAGGAATTGCTTTGTAAATCTTCACTCCTACTACACTTCCAACTATAGCAGCTATGACTACGATAGTGGCTGTAATTGCTACGACCTTTTTGATCTTCTGCTTTCGCATTATCTCTTTGCGATGTTTCTTTTCATACTTTCTCTGATCAACTTTACTCTGACTCATAATACCCTTCTTCTCCAGACGTATTCTTTTGTGTATATCCATAACGGCCTGCTATATATATTACACAATATATACCCGTCATTCAACACCCTGCTAGTATAACACATTGCAATAAATAATTCCAACATTTAGTTATAGTTCACAGAATTTTTGAAAACGAAGTCTAAAAATCCCTGCTGCGGTTCTTGAGATCTCTCTCCATCTCACGCTTCATATCTTTCTTGGCGATATCCTCACGCTTATCATAGAGCTTCTTACCTCTTGCAAGGCCTATCTCCATCTTGACAAGACCATCTCTTATATACACTTTGAGCGGCATGATCGTATATCCCTTGACCTTCTGCTGGCCTATGAGCTTGTTGATCTCATATCTGTGCAGCAACAGTTTTCTCGTTCTGAGCGGGTCTTTATTGAATATGTTGCCCTTTTCATATGGGTTTACATTCATTCTGTAGACAAAAACCTCACCCTTATCAATTCCGACAAATGCTTCCTTGATACTGCAGTGTCCCTGTCTGATAGATTTTACCTCTGTACCAACCAGCTCAATGCCCGCCTCGAACTTCTCCTCGATGAAATATTCATGATACGCCTTTTTATTATTTGCGATGAGAGTGTTTCCTCTTTCCTTTGACAAATTTATCCTCTCCTTTATACACAATGTCAAAATCAATCGATCTTGTCATCTTGTCTGTTTTCTTAACCTTTATCTGTACTGTATCACCTATGGCATAGGTTTTACCCGTGCTCTCACCTATCATAGCATAGTCTTCCTGCGAAAAATAGTAGTAATCGTCCAACATATCCGACACATTTACAAATCCTTCTACAGTGTTTGGAAGTTCCACGAACATTCCTCTGTTCGTAACGCCCGATATAAGGCCCTCATAACATTCGCCCACATGTTCCGACATATACTCAACCTTCTTAAGCTTTTCCACATCTCTCTCAGCTTCCTCTGCCCGGCGCTCCTTCCGTGAATTGTCATCACATACACGGTCGAGGATCATACTGTAGTGCTCTATTCTTCCTGAATCAAGCTTTCCATGTATGTTCTCTTTTATTATACGATGAATCTGCAAATCAGGATATCTCCTTATAGGAGAAGTAAAATGACAATAATATTTGCAGGAAAGACCAAAATGCCCTGTGCATTCCGTTGAATACTTTGCCTGCTTCATAGTCCGAAGTGCCATCCTGCTCACAAGATTCTCATACGGTTCTCCTTTTATCTTGTTAAGTAATTTCTGAAACTCTTTTGGATGAATATTCTCTTTTGAAGCCTTAAAGTACATTCCAAAATTACTGATAAGAAGTGCAAGCTGCTCTACTCTGTCAGCATCCGGAGTCTCGTGAACTCTGTACTCAAATGGAATATCCTGCCAGAAATAATCCTCGGCTATAGTCTCATTTGCAGCGAGCATGAAATCTTCTATGATCTCATTGGAACGTCTTCTCTCATAAACACCGATGGACATGACCTTGCCCTCTGAATCAATCTTTATCTTCGACTCATCAAAATCAAAATCTATTGACCCTCTCTTTTTTCTGTTGTCTCTGAGCAGATCTGACACATGAAGCATGAGTTCAAACATTGGAACAAGTTCTTTATATTTCTCCGTCTCCTCAGGATCTCCATCTTCCAATATGGCTGACACACTTGTATATGTCATTCTGCGGTCAACATTTATAACGGTCTCACATATCTTATGACCGGTTATCCTGCCCTTTTCATCTATATCCATAAGGCAGCTGAGTGCAAGCCTGTCCTGTCCTTCATTCAATGAACAGATTCCATTTGACAGCTTGTGTGGAAGCATAGGAATCACCCTGTCCACAAGATAACAGCTTGTACCTCTGTTCAACGCCTCTTTGTCAAGTGGAGAATTCTCCTTCACATAGTGAGTTACATCGGCAATATGAACTCCAAGCTTATAGACACCATCCTTCTCGTAAAGTGTTATGGCGTCATCAAGATCCTTTGCATCCTCCCCGTCTATGGTCACGGTCTGCAGATGTCTGAGGTCCGTTCTTCCCGCCATCTCGGATGTGCTCACACTGTCCGGAATCTGTGCGAGACTGTCCATGACCTCATCAGGGAAATCTACAGGTATATCAAGTGCTCTCACCACCGACAGCACATCAGTCTCAGGATCATTTATATGTCCAAGTATCTCTATGATCCTACCCTCCGGTGATTTCACCTTATCGCCATAACTTATGATCTCAGCCACAACCTTGTGGCCTTCCATGGCACCCATGGAGTTGCTCTTCGATATGAATATATCTCCGTCTATCTTGAGATTATCTGGCACGACAAAGCCAAAATTCTTGTTTTTCTGGTATACTCCAACAACCTTTTTGAGACCACGTTCTAAGACACGGATGATAACAGCTTCCTGTCTAAGCCCCTTTGGTTTGTCCTCGGTACGGATGAGTACCGAATCGCCGTGAAATGCTCCATTTGTACTCTTCTCCGGCACAAAGAAATCATCCTTGATTCCTTCTACGCGAACAAAACCGTAGCCACGCTGATTGCCTATGAAAGTGCCTTTGTAAACCCCGTCTCCGACTCTCTGATAACGTCCCTTTGCAGACCTCACTATCATACCTTCATCTGTGAGATCATTCAGAATATCGAGCAGTGTCTGTCTCTCATTACCCGGGACCTGAAGGAATGTGCACATCTCTTTGAATTTCATAGCCGGGTAGTCGTCATCACATATAAATTCATATACAGTCTGTTTTCTTTTGTTGTAAAGATCCAAATCTTTATTATCCATGTATATATCCTTTCATACAAAAAATGCTTACATAATAATTGTTATTATGTAAGCATCAGAATTACTTATTAGTTGAAAAGCTTTGAATCAAGCAGTACAGCAAATACAAAGAACAGAACAGTAAGTACAGCTGTTATTCTCTTAAGCATCTCCTGCTTTGAGCTTCCCTTATTCTTGCTCCAGTAGGAATTATCAAATCCGCCGCCTGCTCCTGATATGGAACTTGTCAGGCTGGCATCCTTTCCTTCCTGTGAAAGAACTACGATCGCCAATACTATACATATTATAACATAAACTACCATCAAAATTGTCTTAAGCATATTAACACCTCCGTTTCCGAAATTGTGTAAATGGATTTTACACCAACTTAAAATATAATAGCATAAGAAAATAATATATTCAACAACTAATTTTTATGTTTTTTCTTCTTACATGACATGACGAGCATAAAAAGACCGATGAGACTGACTGCAATTCCAAGGCCTCTGTACTTCACACGGAAAGACATACGAACGGTATTCTCTCCATCTGCCAGCCTTACTGAATAAAGGCCTCTGTCTATCAGATCTGGTGTCACTTCTTTTCCATTTACCTCTATAGTCCACTCAGCACTATACGGAATGCTTATATACAGACTTTCACCCTCATTAGCATATGCCTTGAACATCGCATATCCATTCTTAATCTGAATGCTGTCTGCAGATCTGCTTCTCAGTGTTTCTGTAACAGCTGCAAGTCTCTTGAGGTCAAGTGCATAGAATTGTTCTTCGCCTTCCTTAATGTCCAGCTTGTTCTTTGTGACAACCCTGACATAACATGCAGCATCACCATCCGCTGCAGGAATGTCAAATACCGACGGAGATATCCATCTGGAGTAACCTGTAGCATACTGTTTGTTCACTTTCAACATTGCCTGAAACTCCGAATTCCATGGAATGTTGCCATAGATAGAATAATCTCCATCCGGAATGTATATCTTGTACTCTCTCTTCGCATCTGTAGTTTTAATTATCTTATACTCAAGAGGTATATATATATCCGCTTTCTCACCTAAAAGCATACTGTACAGCTTTTCCTGGTATTCAAACGGATTCAGTTCATTCCAAACAGAGTCATCTGCACAGTCAGAAACAGCAGTCTTGTAGGTCAATGCCATTGGCAGCCAGTACGGATTGTCATAGACATTTATTCCGTTTAATGTACCTTTAATGTCATCATTTTTTACAAGTCCATTTATATCACAATTAGAAAGTACATACTTAACTCCGAGAAGTGAATCGGCCGCGAGCACGGACGTATTGACCGCACACATATTCTCATCACTCTTTCTATATCCAAGCCTATCCATAAGACTTATGGATACCGCATCCGGAGATGAAGTATAACCAGAAAGTCCCCAGATACTATATGCAAGCGGCTCATCATAATTTGCACGAAGCCCCCTTCCAAGAGCATTCCTTGAACAGGTCTGGTTCACTCTGTAGTCGCCGCCATCATATTCGCGAAGCGATGTTGTCATCTCGTCCATCGCTCCTACATACTCTTTGAAATCAACCGCTTTATCCACATGATAACTCCGCATCTGAAGTCCTGCGCCGTATGCAGTCTGGAGCGCAACTACAAACACAAATCCCCAGGCCACAGCTTTTCTGAGCCATCTGTGCCTGCTATATGACATTCCAAATATTCCATATATAAGCAGCGCAACAAGACACATGAACGCTATCGTCCGAAGCACCAGATATGCCGGCTGTCCTTTGAGCCAGAGATGTACCACACCCATGGCAAATGAAAAACAGACCGCCGCTGTCACCATACGTATGGCATTCTTCTTCAGATCTTCCTTTAAGAAAAATTCCGCTGCGACAAATATTATGCACATCACGCCCACATATGAATATCTATACCAGTATGAGCCTACCTTCTTAAACATTGAAAATGCTGTGTAAAGCGGCGTCCAGTAAAAGAACATCAGCATTATAAGCAGCATAAACCCTCTGATGAGTTTTTCTTTCACGCCATACCGTCTGCCGGCAAAAAAACATATGCATCCGAGGAGTGCAAAACTTCCACAATATAATGACACATTGCCAAATGAGCTAGCTGAACCAAGTGCATTTGACTCTATAAACGAAAATACATTTCCCGTAAAAGACGGATCTATAAGACCGCCAAGATCAAGCTGTCCCCTCCCGCTATACCTCATGGCACCTATGGTCGGCAGGAATAAAACGCCGCTTATAAACACGCCTGTACACATGCCATACACAAACCGCACAGCGTCCCAGAGCAGTTTCTTAACAGAAAAATCCACAGTATTATCTGTATAGTACAAAACAAGTTCAAATATAAACCAGAATCCCACAAACAGGCAGTTTATCCCACCAACATACCAGTTGAACAGCACAGAAAGTCCTACAGTCACAGCCAGATATGAACATTTTTTATATCTGACAAGTCTGTAGACTCCGAGCATCATAAGTGGCAGCATATACACACCATCAAGCCACATGATATTGCTTGCCTGCGCAATTGAATATTGGCACAGCGCATAGCTGACCGAAAGGATTACGACCACAGTGTTCCTGACAATCTCATTTCTACCCGAAAGTTCAAATCTCTTATTCAGAAAATACACGCATGTCACCGCCGCACACATAAGTTTCAGCGTAACAACAACGTGGAAAAACAACATAAGTCCGGATTTCTTAAAGAATACAACAAGCAGATTAAACGGACTTGCAAGATAATAGCTGAATATCCCTATGCACGGTCCGCCCATGGTCTTGCTGAATGAATAAGACACACTGTTCTTTCCTGAAAGTACATCTTTCAGATACGCAAAAAGGTCAAGATACTGATAGTCAGCATCCATGGAAGTCAGTGATTTGTTACCAAATGGTACATAACCCATGACAAAGAACAGCGCCCATATAATACCGAATACACAAAACGCCGAAATGATCATTTCCCAGAACATATTTTTATTTCTATATCTGCCCATTTTAAATTCTCCCCTTAAGGTCACATAAAAATCATAATGTTCATGTAATATACCACTTTTTCTTTGCTATATAAAGTTGTACAAGACACAAATAATATTAATTAAGAAATCATACATTTTAAAGCATATATCTGCTTCTGATGTCAAATCCATGACACAGCGGTCCGCTTCCATGGCCAAGATCCATCATGGTTTTAAGAACGCCCGATATATATTTCTTTGCAAATCTTACAGAGTCAGATACAGAATATCCTTTTGCAAGGTTAGACGCTATCGCACTTGACAGTGTGCATCCAGTTCCGTGTGTATTCGGGTTATCTATCCTCTCACTTGAAAACCATATCATATCCTCACCATCATATAACAGATCATTTGCCTCATTCACACTGTGGCCACCCTTTACAAGTACCGAGCAGCCATACTTATCGTATATTTTTTTTGCCGCATTTTCCATATCCTGCTTTGAAGAAACCGTAAAGCCTGTAAGCTCCTCCGTCTCAGGGATATTAGGAGTTATGAGACTGGCAACAGGAAACAACTTTTCAGTCAATAGCTTTACAGCGTCATCGCTTATAAGTTTTGCACCGCTTGTGGCTACCATGACAGGATCCACGACCACATTTTTTGCATTGTAAAATGTAAGTTTTTCAGCTATCACATCTATAAGCTCAGGCATCGAAACCATACCTATCTTCACAGCCACAGGGAAAATATCCGCGAACACAGCATCTATCTCATCAGCAAGGAACTCAGGTGTCACATTCATTATAGATGAGACACCTAAGGTATTCTGAGCAGTAAGCGCTGTTATAGCACTCATTCCATATACCCCATTTGCCTGCATGGTCTTAAGATCCGCCTGTATACCGGCACCGCCAGAGCTGTCACTTCCTGCGATCGTAAGTACAGGTCTAAGAAGCTTTGTATCGGCATCGATATTCTCCAACATATCCGTAAATCCATCGAAATAATAATCACAATTAATCTTCAGATCGTCCTGTCTGTCACGGCTCGATTCATCATACAGACCAACTACTTTAAATCCTGCCGTGTGTGCTGTACACGCCGCATGATATGCATCCTCAAACACATATGTCTCACTGCAGTCTGTTCCCATATATCCAGCGGCCTGGATATATATGTCAGGGGCAACTTTTCCAATCCCAACCTCTGAGCATGTAAATATCCTGTCAATATAATCCAGAAGCCCAAGTCTTTTAAGTGCCGATTCCACATGGCATCTGTCAGTTGATGTTGCAACTGTGATCTTCACTCCGTGTCCTTTTAATATGGCAAGTATATCCCTGACCCCTGTTTTTTCAGGAACTTCATAAGCATAAAAATTGCTTATTGTAGTGTTTATACCGTTCTTGATCTCGGTAGTATCCAGCTTAAGGTCATAATGCTCTTTGATATATTCTGCACCCTTTTGCATACTCATCGTAAATAGTGTCTTTTCCAGATCAGGCTCAGCCTGAACACCAAGTCCAGCCAGGTACAGTTCCCCTGCATGGTCCCACATAGGCATGGAATCAAGCAGTACTCCATCCATATCAAATATTGCACCCTTTATATATTCTATTCTGATTCTATCCATAATATCTCCTAGCATTATCTGTCAAGCATAGTGCACACGGAAGTTTTAAGTTCCTCCGTTGCCTTTTTGATATCCTTCTGTCCAAATATGGCACTTATGACGGCAACACCGCATATACCAGATCCTGCAAGTTCGCCCACATTGTCCTTTGTAATTCCGCCTATAGCAATGACTGGTATTGAAACTGCCTCGCATATTGCCTTAAGCATCTCATGGCTCACATCATCCGCATCATCCTTTGAGCCTGTTGTGAACACAGCTCCAACACCCAGGTAATCGGCACCATGTTTTTCTGCAATTAAAGCCTGCTCTACAGTCTGTGCAGACACACCCAATATCTTATCCGGTCCCAGTATCTTCCTGACATCCATAGCCTCCATATCGCTCTGTCCAACGTGTACACCATCTGCATCTATATCCTTTGCAATCCCCACATCATCATTTATGACAAATGGAACTCCATATGATCTGCAAAGCTTCTGTATCTCAAATGCTTCAGCAAGGAAATTCTCATGATCAAGATTCTTTTCCCTGAGCTGTACAAATGTTGCACCGCCATCAAGTGCTTTTTTCACCTGATCATATAAGGTCTCCCCGGAGAGCCAATGCCTGTCTGTCACCGCATAAAGCAGCAGTTCTTTCTCGCTACAGTTACTCATATTCTTAGCCTTCTTTCTGTACTCTTTCATACCACTGTCTATTATCTGCTTCTCAAAAAATTTATTTAAAGCTTATCCCTTGTTTATGAACAGCTTACTTAATCTCGTATTTTGCCCCATTTTCAAGCGTATCACCATCCATATTGTAAACAGCATCAATGATCCTGTTTCTGTAAGTGGAATTGCCCTCATACGGTTTAAGATGTGAGTAACCTATCTCCCCCGCAAGTCCCATAACCATGACTGCAGCGGCAGCAGCTTCGAGCTTATTATCCGGATTAGCAGTCACATAGGCAGTCATCATACCTGAAAGCTGGCATCCTGTACCTGTGATCTTACCCATCTCAGGTCTTCCGTTTCTTATCACATAGCATTTCTCTGAATCTGACACAAGATCTATAGCTCCTGTTACAGCAATTATTGTTTTCGTCTCAGCAGACAGTTTCTTTACAAATGCAACTGCATTATCAAGTGTATCCTCTGTAACCGCATCAGCCACATCTGCGTCAACTCCCTTTGTGCTTCCAGAACCATAAGCCAGAGTCTTTATCTCTGAGATATTTCCCCTTATCACATCAAACTTCACATCTTTCATAAGTCCAACCGCCGTGTCTGTACGAAGTTTGCTCGCTCCTGCTCCCACAGGATCTAAAAGGACTACATGACCCAGCTCATTTGCTCTCTTGCCTGCAAGGTACATTGATGGAATCGTATTCTTATTAAGCGTTCCAATATTGATATTCAATCCACCGCAGATACTTGTGATGTCGGCGACATCACCCTCGTCATCCGACATAATCGGGCTGCCACCGCACGCCAGAATGACATTTGCCACATCATTTACGGTTACATAATTGGTTATATTGTGCACAAGCGGCACATTCTTTTTTACGTTCTCAAGACATTTCTTTATCATCTTTAAATATCTCCTTTTCCTTCGCCAGATTAAAAGCAGATCTGACATATATATCAAACTCCTGCAGTATCTAATATACCACACAACCCCTTATAACACCAAACACTGTATCCGCAGCCAAAGACATCTTCAGGCTACACGAAAAAACAAGGATACAATTTTAGCTTTAACACTAAATCGCACCCTTGTTTTAACAATGCATATGCTTCTGCCCGCCGAAAGATTTCACCTTGAGTGAATCTCCCTCATATGAGTCACCGACTTTGTATTTCTCCTCATCGGCAACCGAGCTTCCTGAAGAACTATCTGAACACTGTCAGTTTCTACAAGACTGATGTACGGACACATTCTCACTATTTATAATCTGATTTAATCCTGGGCAGGCGGAACATCAGATGTACAATGCATACACTTTGTTGCCTTGATATCTATCTCACCCATACAGTAAGGGCACTTTCTTGTGAGAGGCGCTGCCACCTCTTTCTTCTTTCCAAGATCCATAAGTGTGTTGATTCCTTTCATAATGACAAATATGACAAATGCCATAATGATGAAATTGATCACCGCTGACAGAAATGCACCGTACTCAATATACTGTCCTGTATGGAATATCTGAAAATGTCCACCGATCTTCGCTCCGCCTATACTGTTGATTATAGGTGTGATGAAACAGTCTGTAAAAGCTGTGACCAATGACTGGAATGCTCCACCAATGATAACACCGATTGCAAGACTCATCACATTTCCCTTAAGAGCAAACTCCTTAAACTCTTCCAAAAACTTCTTCATATGCATCCTCCCAACTGAATACAGCACCGATCATAACAATCTTATATTATAATTCGGTGCCGTATCTTTTATTTATTGTTTCTCGCGCGATTGATATGACATATATCTACCTTTGCTGCCATCGCACATCATCTTTTTTTACTTTCTTACAATAAGTGACTTGCCTGTCATCTCTTCAGGCTGAGGAAGTCCCATAACCTCAAGAAGTGTAGGTGCGATATCTGCAAGACATCCACCCTCACGAAGCTCTACATCTTCACCATAGTTGTAAAGAATAAATGGAACAGGGTTAGTTGTATGAGCTGTATGTGGTGCACCGGTCTCATAGTTGATCATCTGCTCTGCGTTACCATGATCAGCACAGATGAAAAGAACACCGTCAACCTTATCAATCGCCTCTACAGCAGCGCCAACGCACTTGTCAACTGTCTCTACAGCCTGGATAGCCGCTGGAATAACACCTGTATGACCAACCATATCAGGGTTTGCAAAGTTGATGATGATCACATCATACTCGCCACCAAGGATAGCTGCATTGAGCTTCTCGCTTACCTCTGGAGCGCTCATCTCTGGCTGGAGATCATAAGTTGCTACAGCAGGTGACTTTACAAGAATTCTGTCCTCGTTCTTGTTAGGCTCCTCAACTCCGCCGTTGAAGAAGAATGTTACATGAGCATACTTCTCTGTCTCAGCAAGTCTGAGCTGCTTGAGTCCCTTAGCTGCAAGGTACTCGCCAAATGTGTTGTCGATCTCTTCTTTCTTGAACGCAACAAGCTTGTTAGGTATTGACTCGTCATAGTCCTTGAAGCATACATATGTGAGTGGCATACGGCCATTTGCTCTCTCAAATCCATCGAAATCGTCGCAGCAGAATGCTCTGGTGATCTCACGGGCTCTGTCCGGTCTGAAGTTGAAGAATATAACTGAATCATTTGGCTTAACAAGTGATACAGGCTTACCGTTCTCTGTGATGACAGTAGGAAGAACAAACTCATCATATACTTCCTTGTCATATGACTCCTGCATAGCTGCTACCGCGTCCTCTGCCTGAACACCCTCTCCTGTTACAAGTGACTTGTATGCAAGCTCTACTCTGTCCCATCTGTTATCTCTGTCCATTGCGTAGTAACGACCTGACATAGATGCAACCTTACCTACACCGATCTCCTTCATCTTGGCGATGAGCTCTTCAAGGTATCCCTTACCTGATGCAGGTGGTGTATCTCTTCCATCGAAGAATGGATGAACGTATACGTTCTCAAGGTTCTGCTTCTTGCAGAGCTCAAGGATCGCATAAAGGTGTGTATTGTGGCTGTGAACACCACCATCTGAGAGAAGTCCCCAGAGATGAAGATCTGAATTGTTCTTCTTGCAGTTCTCTATTGCAGCGAGCATCTCCTCGTTCTCAAAGAAATCTCCATCAGCGATTGCCTTTGTGATTCTTGTAAGCTCCTGATATATGATACGGCCTGCGCCGATATTCATATGACCTACCTCTGAATTGCCCATCTGACCGTCTGGAAGTCCTACAGGAAGTCCTGAAGCTGCGCCCTGTACAAATGGTGCTGTAGCCATAAGTTTGTCCATAACAGGTGTCTTTGCAAGTGCTACTGCATTGCCCTCTGTCTTGTCACTGAGACCATATCCGTCGAGGACCATTAAAACTACTGGTTTCTTACTCATAATTTTTCTCCTTTTTATTTATTCCGACCGCCATCAAATGGATAAATCCATACCTCGTTTTGTCAGAAATGCTGATAATAACTGACTTATAAAACGACAAGGCAGTCTCTTAGTCTTAATTCACTCAAATGAGATTATACTTATATAATGCCAATTTTTCAAGCCGTGATGACATGCTTTATCTATGTTTTTATTATAATAAAAAGCATATTCATAAAATTTTTATCATTTTTCTTTCAAATGTACATTTACAGCTCAGATCCTGTTCACATACAAATCCTGTTCACATCCAATTCCAATTACAGATTGATGTCCAGCTCAACCGGACAGTGATCAGATCCCATGATATCTGTGTGGATCTTTGCATCGACAAGTTTATCCTTCAGACTCTCCGAAGTGAGAAAATAGTCGATACGCCATCCTGCATTCTTCTCCCTTGCCTTGAATCTGTACGACCACCATGAATATATATTCTCCTGATCAGGGTAGAAGTATCTGAATGTATCAATAAATCCATCGTCAAGAAGCACTGTCATCTTCTCTCTTTCCTCATCTGTAAATCCAGCATTCTTCCTGTTTGTCTTTGGATTCTTTAGGTCAATCTCATTGTGAGCCACATTCATATCGCCGCAAACTATGACCGGCTTACTCTCCTCAAGCTTTTTCAGATATGCTCTGAAATCATCCTCCCACTTCATTCTGTAATCAAGTCTTGCCAGCTCATTCTGTGAATTTGGTGTATATACCGTCACCATGTAGAAGCTTTCATATTCCAGTGTTATGACACGTCCCTCATGGTCGTGTTCATCTATGCCTATTCCATTCGTTACACTGAGCGGCTCCTCCTTTGTAAAAATGGCTGTACCTGAATATCCTTTTTTATCTGCATAGTTCCAGAACTGGTGGTATCCCGGCATATCAAGTGTGAGCTGTCCTTCCTGCATCTTGGACTCCTGTATACAGAATATATCTGCATCTATGCTGTTAAAAAAGTCCATGAAGCCTTTACCGGCGCATGCCCTTATTCCATTTACGTTCCATGAGATAAGTTTTTTCATAATTTCTATACCATTTTATCCTTCCATTATTATTCTGGGAAAATCATGTTTTCTTTTATCATGTCGCCTACCGGCTCCATGCAGGCATTCGCGTTATGACGGCTTGCGCAAGCGCATCCGTCGCAACGCTCATTATATCATGTCGCCTGTCGGCTCCATGCAGACATTCGCATTATGACGGCTTGCGCAAGCGCATCCGTCGCAACGCTCATTATATCATATTTTATTTTCTCGTACAAACAACCATCCTGACTGACAGCTCATTAAAAAATCACCAAACTCCTGCTATGGCCACAATGAAAAAGGCAGCGACGATTCGCCGCTGCCTAAGGGTATATATTATGTTTTTAGGGGCCAAATTTAATTTTTTACAAATGATACATTTGATATAGAAACTGTATGTGCTCCAAGTGTGTATCCTTCAACATATCCCATTGAGAAGAATAATCCGGCACCTGTATCAACAGTGATACCATCTGTGAAAACTTCTTCCTTAGGTGTAATTGTGAGTGTGATATCTTTAGCCTCACCAGCTGTAAGAACCACATCTTCACCACCATGCCATGCATATCCTGCTGAAGGAGTCATAACAGCAACCTTCACAACTCTATCAACATCAGAAAACAATGTACATTTAAGCGTATATGACTCGCCCTGCTCAAGGGATAATCCCATCTGCTTAAGCTGGATGTTCCAGTCTGCCTCACCCACGTTTGCAACACTGTATGTGATCTTTCCATCTCCAGCCTCAAATGTGGCATCTCCAGGAGCAGTTACTGCATTTTCCCAACCAGCAAGGCTACCATCCTCGCTCATCTCAAATTCTGAATTTGTGATAAGATTCTTGCCTACAGGCACATCTATCTCTGGAGCTGAAGTCTTTTCAAGGGTAATGTTATCAATACATATTCTATGCTGATCTGTAATTGCCGAACCATTTTCTCCGCCTGCACCAAGTGCAATATTGAAAATACTCTCTTCGTCTGTGTCACAGGCCATCTGGAATGTGTTTGAAACAGTCACATATTTCTGATCAGCCTGATCGTATGCATCAAGCTTTACTGTCTCCTGAACATACGGTGTCCAGTCCTCTGCACCTGCACTATCCTTATGTGTGCTTCCATCTCTCTGTATTGCATACTGAACAGTTCTTGACACAGAGCTCTTTATATCAAATGAAAGCTTGTACCACTGTCCTTTCTCAAGCTTGATATTATTCTGCTTGAGCTGTATCTTCCAGTTCTGGTCACCTGAATTCTTTATTGTGAAGTCAGCAGCATTGTCCTCCTTCTGGCTGTCCACAACAGACTCTGCATCCGCACTGCTGTCTATATACACATCATATCCAGCAAAATCTGCTGAAAAGTCCCCATTGAGGAGAAGTGAATCCTGCATTATCTTCACATTGTCTAACAGAACTTCTCCGCTGTTACCAAAATCAATACTGATTGAACTGTCAGTCACTTCTTCTCCGGTCTCAAACTTGTAAACATAATTCTTAATTCCTTTATCCAGAGTTACAGCAAACTTTGAATCTCCTGTAGTGATAATTATATTCTTTCCCTCAGTTGCAGTCTCAGCATCAAATTTAAGTATATACTTTGTATTTGGGGCATACGCAAGCTCATCCTGTGATAATACGAAGCTGCCATCTACACTCTCATCCAATGACTTGTATGAAAATCTTCTTCCGTCAGACAGACCTGTCACCTTATACTCAGCACCACAAGCATTGTTGACTGTCCAGTATCCAAGTCTTCCTGTTCCTTCCTGAAATTCTCCATTGTAGACAAGGTTTCCATCGGCAAGGATCGTCTTCTTGTCAACTATCTCAGTCTGATTTGTCTTTACCAGCTTTACATTTGCAATATGCACACCAGCCACGCTTCCCTGATTGCCGAAGTTGAATTCTATTCTTCCCTTGTCATCAGATGAATCAGTCATCGTATACTCATACTCAAATGTCTGTTTCTCTGTTGTCATATCAAATTTTGTATCCTTGAGATATCTTCCCCATGATCTGGTTGGCGCTGAGACATCAATAATACCTGTTCTCGCCTCATCCGCCCACGCATCAAATGAAAGCTTGTATGTGGCACCTTTTTCTACAGGAATATCAGGCTGTACCAACTGTATACTGTAATCAACCGTTCCTGCATCAGTTGTATTTATGTTGATTGTATTGTTCTCGATGACCGCTGTTCCTTCGCCGCCATTCTGCGCCATAAAAATCCAGTTTTCTGCATCTCCCAGATCCTCGGCCTCACTAAAATCACCATTTATTACATAATTGCCATTTTCATCCGGATCACGAATTATAACTTCACGCTCTGGCTTTGTCACATTTTCGTCATAAGACTCCTTCTGGTATACTCTCACATAATCAACATATAAACTCTCACTGTTAATATAATCTGCATCTGCATCCGGATTTCCTGGCCAATTGCCGCCAACTGCAAGATTGAGTATTACATAGAATGGCTGATCAAACGGTGCCGGATAAGTAACTGTACCTTTTCCGGCAGTTGTAGAATACCAGTCATTTGCCTCATGCATCTTAACTCCATCTACATACCACGTAATTTTTCCAGGCTCCCAGTCGCATGTAAATACATGATAGCTGTCCGCAAATGACTTTCCATTTGAAAGTGTATATTTTCCCTGTGACTCTGAATGCGGATTGCCATAGTGAATCGTTCCATAGGTTGTATATGTATTGTCTCCAAGAACCTCCATCACATCTATCTCACCACATCTAGGCCACTGTCCATACAGACTCTCATTTGTAGGCATCATCCATGCTGCAGGAAGATAACCCTTACCTGTAGGAACCTTTGCTCTGAACTGTACTCTGCCATACTTGAAATCCTGCTTATTCTGTGTATTTACTCTTCCTGATGTATATGATATGGAACCATCCTCATTTACTTTTTTCTTCGAGCTTATAATAAGTTTGCCATTCTTAACCTTTATATTATCTTCAGAATCAACATATGACTGAAGCTCATTATTAACCCAGCCAGGCTCATGGAGTTCAACATTCCAAATATCACGGTTGAGCTCTGTTCCGCCAAATTCATCATGCCATAAGAGCTTATACCCCTGCGACTCGTATTTATTTTCTACAGTCACCTTCTTCTTTACAGTCACCTTACATGTTGCTTTCTTTCCTGAACCGTCAGTAGCTTTTGCTGTGATTGTAGCTGTACCTGGTGCTATAGCCTTCACAACGCCTTTTGCTGAAACCGTTGCAATCTTTTTATTGCTCGATGTCCAACTTAACGTCTTACTGGTTGCCGATGCAGGAGCGACAGTAGCTGTAAGAGTTTTACTGCTTCCCTCTGTGATAGTGAGTGTTGCCGCTGAAAGCTTGATAGAAGTAACTGGCTGTTTTACTGTAATCTTACATCTTGCATATTTACCACTTCCATCCTTAGCCTTCGCAGTTATATATACTGTTCCAACCCTAACTGCTTTTACAACACCTTTCGAGGAAACTGTTGCTATTCTTTTATTTGATGATGACCACAGAATTCCCTTATATGTGGCATTCTTTGGAGCAATTGAAGCTTTTAACGTCCTGCTGGTTCCTTTAAACATATTCACAGCCTTTGCAGACAATGTAACAGTCTTCGTAGGAACCCCAACATAAACAATAAACTTGTACATTACCTTTGGGTTTGCAGCACTCTTTACTGCTACAACCGCTTTTCCTGATTTTACCGCTTTGACAACACCCTTGTTGTCAACTGTAACTATCTTCTTATTTGATGATACATATGTTACTTTTTTACTGATCTTGCCTGTAACTACAACTCTAGGTTTCACCTGAAACTTTGTACCCTTTTTTAGTACAAGTTTATTTGTGACAAGATTTGTCACGGTTACAGACTTTACCGCAGCTTTTGATGTTGCAGCGCTAACATCTGATGGACACAGAGTGATCAACATGCAAACGACAAGCATCATAGCCACAAGCTGTTTTAACCTTCTCATAAAATACTCCTCTCCAAAAATAAAATGATAATATTTACGACGTCGCATCTTTATAAAGTACTTTGATAATAACATCTTACACATTTGTTATATATCGTTTTATTGCTTTTTATATCGTTTACATGATATATTATAGAGGGATTAATTGAAATATTCACTCAGGCACAATTCACCGGAAAGGATTTATACACATATGAAATACTCAAAGGAAATATTCTACCAGGAATTTATAAGACGCGAAGATTCAACCAACAGAGCGCCCTATAACCCTGAACTTGAATTTTACTCAATAATACAAAACGGAGATACAGAACAGGTTAAAGAATTGTGTAAAGCCTCACCACTTAAGGATAAAAAAGGACTTGGTATATTATCCGAAAATCCCGTCAACAACATAAGATATCATTTCGTTATAACAACAGCTCTTGTTGCAAGATACTGTATTGAAGGTGGTCTTGATGTGGCAACAGCTTACAATCTCAGTGATTTTTATATAAAAAAGTCAGATACAATGAAGTCTGTGGAGGATATATCTGAATTACATGCGTTCATGTGCATAGACTATGCAAAAAAGATGCGAAACCTTAAGAAAAATTTCATATGCTCCAAACCGGTCGCAGAATGCATAGACTACATATACGATCATCTGCATACCAGGATCACTGTTGAGATTCTGGCTAAACGTGTCAATCTCACCCCGTCATACCTGTCAAGACTGTTCAAAAAAGAGACTGGGGATAATATCGGACATTATATAAAAATGCTAAAACTTGATACTGCAAGGAACATGCTCATGTACTCTGATTATACCCCTGCCCAGATAGCACAGACTCTCGCATTTCCAAGTCAGAGTTATTTTACCGAACAATTCAAATTACATACTGGTCTAACACCTGCGAACTATAGGAATATAAATTTCAGGCAAACCCCATTTCATAAAAACAATACTTAGTTCCTGAAATATACCACCTTGTTTTTCTAAGCGTAAACAAAAGGGATTACCTTGTGATAAAAAGAAGAGTTTTTAGAATGGCGCAAAAAGATACTGGAAAATTATGAACAAAGTAAAATTGATTATAAAAAAGAAATGAATGAATTATTCGGATATAATAAAGAGTAGGAAAGTTAATCTCCTGCTCTTTATTATATTAATTCAATCTAACAATATAAATAAAAAGAGCAGTAATTTCTTACTACTCTTTTCCACATCTGAGGTGATAGATTGAACGTATGTTTTGTGAAAAATTACCAAGGACTACCATTTATATCCGCAATTCTGGCAACACATACTCTTTCCAATATTACTACTAGCCAATCCAAATAACCCAGTGGACAGCCAACGTTTAGTTCCTGATATCTTTTTGATGTTTGTTGATCCGCAGGTAGGACATTTAGGCTTGTTACTTGATGAGGTAACACTCTTCTGCTGTTGAACTTGATTTTTAAACTGCGCCATTTTTAATTGAAATTCAATTGGGTTGTCTTGTTTGAGCTTAATCATTGAATCAAATAATGACACTTCACAAGTAATATTTTCCAATATAGAATACTCTTCTACTGTAAGGACTGTATCGACTAATCCTCTTCCACAAGTTACACATTTAGTTCTATTGATTTTACTTGCATCAATATCGAAACCTGAAGTATATATCCATGTTTTTTTGTTATTTTTATGACAATAAGGGCATACCTTTACTAAATACATTATTAACTACCTCCAACTTAATTATACCATAGATTTATGCAAAGTAAATCGTCTTATATATCAATGCTTGCACAATATGATGAAAAAGATGGTTTTAGTTTTGGTGGACAAATAAAGATAAGTGATGATGTCGAAAAAGCATTAGCTCAATTAGAGCCAGGAATGTTAAAAACAACTACCAATGTTGAAGGACTTGCTATGGCTTTAGGTACATCCGATCAAAAATTTATTAATTTTTGTACAGATTTAAAAAATGGAAATATTACTTTTAAGGAAGGACAAACATATCTTCAAGCATATCAAGAAACTCCTAGTGCTATAAGTATTGCTACAGCCACATGGTCTAATACAGGAGCTTACATTACTTTACCTGTAGGCAAATATTTGCTTATTGGAACAGTTGCTTTCACCTCAAATAAAGCAGGACGTGTAGGAGTCAGAATCACAGAAGGAGGAAACGTTGTTCCTCAAGCAACTACTTTAATTCCTGGTTTATCAGGTAGTTCGGCAAATTTAACGGTTCAAGTACAGTGGGTATTTAATGTCACAGAAAATACCACATACAGATTACAAGCTTTTCAGACATCTGGGGGTAATTTGTCAGTAACAGGTTACTTTAAGTCTGTTTGTTTATCATAGGAGGTGAATCATGAATATATTAGATTTTACATTTAACGGAAAGAAATTATCTGAATTTGGATGTATATGATATATTTATCACTTTTTAGAACAAACAATTTTTGTAACAAAAAAGTGATGGTTATAAGTGATATTATAGCAATTATAAAACACCACAAAACGCATTTCAATTGGTATTTTTCACCAAAAGGAATAACATTTTGTGGTGTTATGATGTGTTTTATCGTTAAATATATGATACTATTTTATGCTTACTAAGCATTTACAACCTGACCGAAGTCAGCCTTGAGTGAAGCACCGCCGATAAGACCACCGTCGATGTCTGGCTTTGCAAGGAGCTCAGCAGCGTTACCAGCGTTCATAGAACCGCCGTACTGAATTCTTACTGCCTCAGCTGTATCTGTATCGTAGATCTCAGCGATGAGATCACGGATTCCCTTACATACTTCCTGTGCCTGATCTGATGTAGCTGTCTTACCTGTTCCGATAGCCCATATTGGCTCGTAAGCGATAACCATTGACTTAACCTGATCTGCTGTTACGCCAGCGAGGTCTGACTTGATCTGGAGACGGATCCAGTCCATAGTAACACCAAGCTCTCTCTGCTCAAGTGACTCACCACAGCAAAGAATAGGTGTGATACCAGCCTCAAATGCCTTCTTAACCTTCTTGTTGAGAAGAACATCATCCTCCTTGAAGTAATCACGACGCTCTGAATGTCCGATGATAACGTACTTAACACCAGCATCTACAAGCATTGCTGCTGAGATCTCACCTGTGTAAGCTCCGCTCTCCTCGAAGTACATATTCTCTGCACCTACAGCTACGTTTGTTCCCTTTGTTGCCTCAACAACAGGTACGATATCGATAGCTGGTACACAGTATACTACATCTACGTCATCATTCTTTACTAAGTCCTTTAACAGGTTTACAAGTTCAACAGCCTCGCTAGGAGTCTTGTTCATCTTCCAGTTACCTGCAATAATCTTCTTTCTTGCCATTGCAATCTACCTCTTATATTGTATTTTTTTGATGAATGCCGGACATGTCAGAGACTCTGCCGGCATCCACCGTTATAATCTTTATATCTATACGATATATAAATTACTTGTCGTTAGCTGCTGCTACGCCTGGAAGCTCCTTGCCCTCAAGGAACTCAAGTGAAGCTCCACCACCTGTTGAGATGTGGCTCATCTTTGAACCGTAACCAAGCTGGTTTACAGCTGCTGCTGAATCTCCACCACCGATGATAGTTGTAGCGTCTGTGTCAGCAAGTGCTGCTGCAACTGCCTTTGTACCAGCTGCAAGTACAGGGTTCTCGAATACACCCATAGGTCCATTCCAAACAACTGTCTTAGCTGTCTTAACTGCGTCTGAGTAAAGCTTGATAGTCTTAGGTCCGATATCACAGCCTTCCTTGTCTGCAGGCATCTTGTCAGCGTCAAATATCTCTGTCTTGATGCTTGGATCGTCGATAGGGTTAGGGAAATCCTCGATCATAACTGTATCAACTGGAAGAAGAAGCTTCTTGCCAAGGCTCTCTGCCTTTGCCATCATCTCCTTGCAGTAATCGATCTTGGAATCGTCTACAAGTGACTTACCGATCTCATATCCCTTAGCCTTAAGGAATGTATAAGCCATACCACCACCAATGATAAGTGTATCGCACTTCTCAAGAAGGTTTGAAATAACGTTCAGCTTGTCAGCAACCTTAGCGCCACCGAGGATAGCTACAAATGGTCTAACCGGGTTCTCTACTGCATTGCCAAGGAAGTCAATCTCCTTCTGCATTAAGTAACCAACTACTGCTGTGTCAACAAGTCCAGCAACACCAACGTTTGAGCAGTGAGCTCTGTGAGCTGTTCCGAATGCATCATTTACAAATACATCACAGATGCTTGCAAGATCCTTAGAGAAAGCCTCTCCATTCTTTGTCTCCTCAGCTCTGAAACGAGTATTCTCAAGAAGGATAACCTCTCCGTCCTTCATAGCGTCAACTGCAGCCTTAACTGTGTCATCAACAACCTCAAGGCTTGGTACGAACTTAACTTCCTGTCCAAGGAGCTCTGTAAGTCTCTTAGCAACTGGTGCAAGAGTCTTAGTCTGCTTGTCTTCCTCAGTCTTAACCTTTCCAAGGTGTGAGCAAAGAATAACCTTTCCACCATCAGCAATAAGCTTCTTGATTGTTGGAAGAGCTGCAACAAGTCTGTTCTCGTCTGTAATCTCTCCGTTCTTTAATGGTACATTGAAGTCGCATCTGCAAAGCACGCGCTTGCCCTTAACATTGATATCATCTACTGATTTCTTGTTTAATGACATTTCTAATTCCTCCTAAATAATGTTATAGAACAGAAAACTATAAGTTGTCCTCTGCCCAACTACCTACCCGCTCTTATGCGGGAACATAGAAACGCATAATTGCTTCCTACGAAGAAAAAAGGGCCCGGTCCTTGGAGACCGGACCCTCTATTAGGTCTAATAAATACTTTTAAATGAGCTTACATTATAAAAGCTAATTATAGCTTGAAATAACTTATGCTAACTCTGCGAAGTACTTGATTGTTCTAACCATCTGGCTTGTGTATGAGTTCTCATTATCATACCATGATACAACCTGAACCTCATATAAGTCATCAGCGATCTTTGATACCATTGTCTGAGTTGAATCAAATAATGAACCATATCTCATACCGATAACATCTGATGAAACGATTGGATCTGTGTTGTAACCGAATGACTCTGAAGCAGCAGCCTTCATTGCAGCGTTGATTCCATCAACTGTTACATCAGCACCCTTAACAACTGCTGTAAGGATTGTTGTTGAACCTGTTGGAACTGGAACTCTCTGAGCTGATCCGATTAACTTACCATTTAACTCTGGGATAACAAGACCGATAGCCTTAGCAGCACCTGTTGAGTTAGGAACGATATTAGCAGCACCTGCTCTTGCTCTTCTTAAATCGCCCTTTCTGTGTGGTCCGTCAAGTATCATCTGATCGCCTGTGTAAGCGTGGATTGTTGACATGATACCAGACTGGATTGGAGCATAGTCATTAAGAGCCTTAGCCATTGGTGCAAGACAGTTAGTTGTACATGAAGCTGCTGAGATGATCTGATCATCAGCTGTTAATGTATCCTGGTTAACTGAGAATACGATAGTCTT
>ULUO01031868.1_pt1 | contig 38508 bp, 30 predicted proteins | sample 1958611 | NCBI WGS metagenome assembly ULUO01 (sample SAMEA4835762, study PRJEB28245) | human gut metagenome | biome: gut microbiome; material: fecal sample | place: Denmark | collected 2008
TGTTTTGTCTATTGTCCGTTTTTACTGGGGCAGTTCAATTTTTCCGCTGTGTTTTTTTTTTCAGTCTCCGAATTCGGGCAGACAGTGCATATGCAGCTGGCCGAGCACCCTGAACCCCTCGGCGCAGCCTCTTAAGCTGCGCAGTCCGAGTAAGGCGGAGCGCAGCCTGAGATACAGCTTTATCGCATCTCCGCTGTCTCCGGGAAATTGACTTTGGTGGCAGCTAAATATCGCATCGAGCTGCTTGCTGAGATATCCGTTCGTTTTCACAAAGCGATTTGCCTTTGCCGTCATGTAATACGCCAAAGCGGCAACGGGGGCAGGCTCCGCACCGTACTCATGCATGATGCCGGCATACGGGGCAAAATACGCAATGCGCCGTGCGGCGTTGCCGACATTCAGGTGGTCGGCGTGGCACTCGCTCGTGACGCAGGGGTCGGGCGCAAATATGACATCGGGCTTAAAATCTCCGACAATTTGCGCAATGCCGTGCAGCAGCTCGTCAGGCTCATAAAAGCCGCCGTCGGATAGCTCCAAAAACCGCACATCCGAAACGCCGAGCATTTTTGCAGATGCAGCAGCTTCCTTTTTGCGTATCCCGACAAGCTCATCGGGCGGTATCGTCTCCGAGCCGTAGCGGCCGTCAAGGCAGATCAGAAAGCACACGCTTTTTCCCATGGCTGCCAGCTTCGCCGCCGTTGCGCCTGCACCTATCTCGATATCGTCCGGATGCGGGCCGATGAAAAGATAGCGCTCTGACTTTTCAATATCCGGCAGGGGCGCTGCCGCCTTCAGTACAAGCTTTAAGATGCTCATGCCTTCTGCTTGCGGGCGTCGAGCTCACCGCAGATGCGCTCATACTCGCCCTCGTCTAACTTGTAGTGCTTCTTGTACAGAATGTACGACAGGAGCATGAGCACGCAGGGAATGACGACCATGCAGATGAGCAGAGCAAGGGTCTTGCCCGGCTCGATGCCGTTTATGACACTTCCGATGGAGCTTATCTTGTCCTGCTCGGTGATGAGGTTTCTTGCACACTCGTTTTCAAGGTCGGATATCCTGTTGGTGTACTTGGTGACGCCGAAGATCATGTATGCGACATTGGTGATGAGCACGATGAGTGCCGAGCTCATCTTCGTAAGGAACGGGCGCAGCGAGGCAATGATAGCCTCGTCACGGTCGCCGGAGAGATACTCGTTGTACTCGACGGTGTTGATGATGGATATCATCATGACCAGATAGAAGCCGTACTGGCCGAAGTTCGAGAGCATGTAGCCCACGGTGACGACCCAGAACTTGGGCATCTCGGCGGGCATTGAAAGACCTGCGATGAGCATGAGCGCATAGCCGACCATGGAGATGACAAGCAGAATGCCCATGAACCTTTTGCGAGGGAGCTTGCGTGAGATGGCGGGGTAGAAGATCATGAGGAAAGCGGTGACGGACATACCGACGATGGTAAACAGCGAGAACAGACCGCCGTTGTAGCCGAAGTCAAAGTAAATGTATGTCGAGCCGATACCGCCGACGATGAGGCCGTTGCCTATCTGCTGAAGCAGGAAAATGAGGCTTATCCACAAAAGCTGATCGTTGCCGGTTATGGAATTCCATATCTTTTTAAGGCTCACCGGAGGAGCGTCGTTGTACTCGCGCTTTTCACGCACGCCGAAGATGGTGAAGCACAAAAACAGCGGAGCAATGATGCAGATGATGAGCGAAATAACGCCGTAAGCGGTGGTGGTGCTGCCGCCGATGGCCTTGTCGCCGATGGTGAACATGGGGATGAGCACGCTTGCGAGCGTACCGCCGATGCCGGCAAACAGAGTTGCACGGGAGGCAAACTGGTTTCTTGCGTTTGCATCCGACGACAGCGCCGGTACCATACCCCAGTAGGAGATATCATGCATGGTGTAGGCAATGGAATACAGGAAATAGATAACGCCGAAGAACCATACGAAGCTCCAGCCCTGAAGGTCGGTGTTGAAGGCAAGATACACGACGACGGAGGTCGAGATTATGCCAATGACGAGCCAGGGCTTGAACTTGCCCCAGCGGGTGCGGGTACGCTCGATTATATTGCCCATAATGGGGTCGTTGAGCGCATCGAAAATTCTGGCGGCGACAACGATGGCGGTTATCGCACCGAACTGTGCGTTGGTGAGATCACGGGTGAACAGAACGAAGGTCATGATGCAGCTGGTGAACAGAAAGTACACCATGTCACGGCCGACGGTGCCGAGGGGGAACATGATCAGGTTTCTTTTCCTTGTTTTAAGGTCGTCCATATAAATGCTCCTATACATCTTAATTACAATTGTACATTGTATCAGCTTTACGCCCCAAAGGCAAAGCTTTTGAGCGGGTTTGTGAGTGTTGAACAAATTGTGGGTGCAAATTTATAAAACATTGACAAAACTCGGTCTTGCGAAAATGATCGAAAGAAGCTAAAATTAAAACATCTTTGATGGGAGTGATAAAAATGCAGGAGCTTATCGAGCGCATAAGAAAAGACGGAAGAATAAAGCCGGGCAATGTTTTGAAGGTCGACAGCTTTCTGAACCACCAGATAGACCCGAAGCTTGCCTACGCAATGGCGCAGGAGATAAAGCGGCTTTACGCCGACGAGACAGTGAACAAGGTGCTCACGATAGAGGCTAGCGGCATCGGCCTTGCGGTTCTGACGGGCTATCTTTTCGAGTGCCCCGTGGTGTTTGCGAAAAAGAGCAAGTCCAGCAATGTGTCAGACGACCTTTACACCGCAAAGGTACACTCCTATACCCACGGCACGGATCACACCGTCATCGTGTCAAAGTCGTACCTCAACCCCGAGGACAGGGTGCTCATCGTCGATGATTTTCTCGCAAACGGCGCAGCCTTAGAGGGGCTTCGCAGTATCGTCGAGCAGTCCGGCGCTCTCGTCGTGGGCGCCGCCATTGCCGTCGAGAAGGCGTTCCAGTCCGGCGGAGCAAGGCTCAGAGCCGAGGGTATGCGCATCGAGTCTCTGGCAAAGATAGCCTCCATGAGCGACGATGGCATCGTGTTCTGCGAGGAATAAAGGCAAGTTTCACAAAAATGAGCACGAAAAAATATTAAACTTGTCTAAATCGGGGCTTGACTTATCGGGTCTGCCTTGATATGCTTTAAGCACAAGTTGAAAAGTCAATACTTTCGATATATAGCAAATGATATGGATTTGAAGTCTCTACCCGGACGCCGTAAATGACCGGACTATCGAAGTTTTACATAAAGGGAAGAAGTGTTTCTCCCTTTGCTTGTGTATTTCTTCACCGGTTGCATATCGTTTGCGGCCGGTGTTTTTTTGTATCACGCTTCCCGCAAGGGAGTTTGATAATATAAATGAATTTTTATTGGAGGAAAACTGAAGATGAAAAAGCTTACTGCAATTGTCCTCGCTCTCGTCATGGTATTTGCACTGTGCGCATGCGGCGGCAACAGCGACAACAAGAAAGACAACGACGGCGAGACCGCAAAGATCAAGGCCGGCCTCATTTGCCTGCACGACGAGAACTCCGGCTATGACGCAAACTTCATCAACGCATTCAAGGCTGCCTGCGAGGCTACCGGCGTTGATTACGAGATCAAGACCAACATTGAAGAGAACCAGGCTGCTTACGATGCAGCTGCCGAGCTTGCAGACAACAAGTGCAATGTTATCTTTGCAGACAGCTACGGCCACCAGCCCTACATTCTTCAGGCCGCAAAGGAATTCCCCAATGTTCAGTTCACCTCCTGCACCGGCGATACCGCACTCAATGACGGCGTTTCCAACTTCCACAATGCATTCGCAAAGATCTTCCAGGGCCGCTATGTTGCAGGCGTTGCAGCAGGCCTCAAGCTCAACGAGATGATCGCAAACAAAGAGATCACCGCAGAGCAGGCAGTCATCGGCTATGTCGGTGCAATGCCCTACGCAGAGGTCAAGTCCGGCTACACCTCCTTCCTCCTCGGCGCAAAGTCCGTTTGCCCCTCCGCTACCATGAAGGTCGTCTTCACCGGTTCCTGGTACGATGAGACCGCCGAGATGGAGAGCGCACAGTCCCTCATCAAGAAGGGCTGCGTCCTCATCAGCCAGCACGCCGACTCCATGGGCGCTCCCAACGCATGCGAGACCGCAAAGGTCCCCAATGTTTCCTACAACGGCTCCACTCAGGAAGCCTGCCCCAACACCTACATCATCTCCTCCCGCATCGACTGGACTCCTTACTTCACCTATGCAATCAAGGCAGTTCAGAACGGCGAGAACTATGACACCGACTGGTGCGGCGACCTGTCCACCGGCAGCGTTGCTCTGACCGAGATCAACGAAAAGGTCGCTGCCAAGGGCACCGCAGACAAGCTTACCGAGGTCGAGAACGGCATCAAGGACGGCAGCATCAAGGTCTTTGCAACCGACACATGGACCGTCGGCGGCAAGGCTCTCGAGACCTACGAGAACGAGTTCTTCAAGGGCCACGAGTGCATCAAGGACGGCGTGTTCGCCGAGTCGACCGACCGCTCCGCACCTTACTTCGATATCGACATCGACGGCATCGAGATCCTCCAGTGATTAAAATAATCTAAACTTAATGAGAAAGCCCTGCGTTTATGCAGGGCTTTCTTGTTCATGAAATATGGAGATCGTCTTTTCACCCGGGAAGCGCTGAATTTATCAGCTTTGCCCGGATGAAAAGAAGAGCTAAGACAATAAAGGAGAAAGCACAGTGGAAAAAAGAACCCCGACCGTAAAAATGCGTGATATAACCAAGCGCTTTGGTTCCGTTCTTGCAAACGACAAGGTATGGCTGGATATCTACCGTGGCGAGGTGCTGGCACTGCTCGGCGAAAACGGCAGCGGCAAGACCACGCTCATGAATATGCTCTCGGGCATTTACCGTCCCGATGAGGGCGAGATATATGTCGATGATAAGCTTGTCGATATCCGTTCGCCGAAGGATGCCTTTGACCTCGGCATCGGCATGATACATCAGCACTTTAAGCTCGTCGATGTACTCACCGCAGCGGAGAATATCACCCTCGGCCTTAAAGAGAAGTACGACCTTAAGGCGGTTGCCGAGCGTGTTCGTGCCATCTGCGATAAGTACGGCTTTGATGTCGACCCCGATCAGAAGATATATGATATGTCCGTTTCGCAGAAGCAGACGGTCGAGATAGTCAAGGTGCTTTACCGCGGTGCGGATATCCTCATTCTCGATGAGCCTACCGCCGTTCTGACCCCGCAGGAGACCGACAAGCTGTTTGCGGTTTTGCGCAACATGCGCAACGACGGCAAGGCGATAGTCATCATCACCCACAAGATGCACGAGGTCGAGGCGATATCCGACCGTGTTGCCGTTCTGCGCCACGGTCGGTTCGTCGGCGATATGCTCACCAAGGACACCGACGCACAGGAGATGACCAACATGATGGTCGGCCATGCGGTCACGCTGAACATCGACCGCCCCGACCCCGTTGACCCCAAGCCCCGCATCGAGGTAAAGGGACTCACCGTCCGCAGCATGGACGGCATTTTGAAGTTAGACGATGTGTCCTTTACCGCCTACTCAGGCGAGATACTCGGCATCGCAGGCATTTCCGGCTGCGGTCAAAAGGAGCTGCTTGAGGCCATTGCGGGCTTGCAGCCCACCGAAGCCGGCAGCATCAGCTATATAACTGACGACGGTGAAAGGGAAGAACTTTTGGGCAAAGACCCGCTTGCTATCGCCGACATGGGCGTTGCGCTCTCGTTCGTGCCCGAGGACAGGCTCGGCATGGGACTTGTCGGCAACATGGATCTTTCGCAGAACATGATGCTCCGCTCGTTCAGACGGGGCAAGTCCATATTCACCGACCGCAAGAGCCCCAAGGCGCTGGCAGAGACCGTTGTCGAGGAGCTTGAGGTCAACACCCCGGGCATCACGACCCCCGTGCGCAGACTCTCCGGCGGCAATGTGCAGAAGGTGCTTGTCGGCCGTGAGATATCCTTTGCGCCGACGGTTCTGCTCACGGCCTACGCCGTGCGCGGCCTTGATATCAACTCGTCCTACACCATTTATGACCTTATAAATCGCCAGAAGCAAAAGGGCGTTGCCGTTGTGTATGTCGGTGAAGACCTTGATGTTCTTTTGGAGCTTGCAGACCGCATTCTCGTTCTGTGCGGCGGCAAGGTCAGCGGCATCGTCCCCGGCAGGGGCGCAACAAAGCGCAATATCGGCATGATGATGACAAAGTTAGGAGGTGCAAGCGAATGATCCAGATTTCAAAGCGCGGCGCAGTCAGCCGCAAAAGAAACATTGCAATCAGGCTTGCGGCGATAGTGCTTGCCATCATAGTGTGCGCCATCATCACGATGGCGACCACGGGCACCGACCCGCTTGCCGTTTTCTCGGCGTTTATAAACGGCTCGTTCGGCTCTGAGCGCAAGCTGTGGATATTCCTTCAGGACACCGCAATTTTGCTAATAATCTCCCTTGCGGTCACGCCCGCATTCAAAATGCACTGCTGGAACCTCGGCGCAGAGGGACAGGTGCTTGCCGGCGCAATGGCTGCTGCGGCCTGCATGGTGCTGCTGGGCGACACGATGTCAAACGGAGCGCTCATTGCCTGCATGGTGATAGCTTCCGTCGTCACCGGCGCACTTTGGGCAGGCATTCCGGCGTTTTTCAAGGCAAAGTTCAATACCAACGAGACGCTGTTTACCCTCATGATGAACTATGTTGCAACGCAAATTGTTGCATATTTCTGCGTCAAATGGGAAAACCCCGTGGGCTCCTGCACTATCGGCGTTATCAATGCACAAAACGAGGCCGGCTGGCTGCCGCAGTTAGGCAACAAGTACCTGCTCGTCATCCTGGTCGCAGTCATAATGACCGTGCTCATATATTTCTATCTTAACTACACAAAGCACGGCTACGAGATAGCCGTCGTCGGCGAAAGCGAGCGCACGGCACGCTACATCGGCATAAAGGTGCCCCGTGTCATCGTCCGCACCATGCTTTTCAGCGGCGCTATCTGCGGCGTGGCCGGACTTCTGCTCGTCGGCGGCATCCATCACACCGTCTCCACCTCGCTCGTCGGCGGACAGGGCTTCACGGCGGTCATGGTCTCGTGGCTTGCAGCGTTCAACCCCATCGTCATGATACTCACGAGCGCACTGCTCATCTTCATGGGCTCGGGCGCAAATCAGCTGGCATCAAGCTGCGGTCTTAACCAGTCTTTTGGCGATATCCTCACCGGCGTTATAATCTTCTTCATCATCGGCAGCGAATTTTTCGTTCAGTACAAGATATCCTTTCACAAAAAGAGCAAGGAGGTAGGCGAAAATGTTTGATATCGTATCCTTCATTCCCCGCGCCGTCATGCAGGGCATACCTCTCATGTTCGGCTGCGTCGGCGAGACGATAACCGAAAAAAGCGGCAACCTCAACCTCGGTACTGCCGGCGTCATGTATGTCGGCGGCATCTGCGGCGTTATCGGCGCATTTTTGTATGAAAACTCCGGTGCGCAGATGAGCACATTTCTCACCATTGCGATACCCCTTTTGTGCTGCATCCTCGGCTCCGCACTCATGGGACTTCTGTACTGCTTTTTGACCGTCACCCTGCGTGCAAATCAGAATGTCACCGGCCTTGCCATGACCACCTTCGGCATCGGTGTGGGCAACTTCTTCGGCGGCTCGCTCATTAAGCTTGTGAACATTGATGTTCCCTCCGTCGTACTCACCAAGACCAGCAATGCGTTCAGCAAGACCCTGCCCTTTGCCGAGGATCTCGGCTGGTTCGGCAAGATATTCTTAAATTACAGCTTCCTTGCCTACGCTGCGATAATCATCGCAGTGCTTGCATCGTACTTCCTCAACAAGACCCGCCCCGGCCTCCAGCTTCGTGCCGTCGGCGAAAGTCCGGCGACCGCCGATGCAGCGGGCATCGATGTAATTAAGTATAAGTACATTGCAACCATAGTCGGCTCCGTAATTGCGGGCCTCGGCGGTCTGTACTATGTCATGGACTATGCCTGCGGTGTTTGGTCCAATAACGCCTTCGGCGACAGAGGCTGGCTTGCCATCGCTCTCGTCATCTTCACCGTGTGGCGTCCGAGCCTGAGCATTTTCGCATCCATCATCTTCGGCGGCCTGTACATCCTCAATGTCTACATCCCCACCGGCACGGACCTTGCGATAAACGAGATATACAAGATGGCACCATATGTGGTCACCATCATCGTCCTCGTCATCACCAGCATCCGCAGCCGCAAGGAAAATCAGCCCCCCATGAGCCTCGGCCTGCCGTACTTCCGAGAAGAACGGTAACGATATTAAATATGAAAAAAGCTCCCCTCGGGGAGCTTTTTTGATGGCCGTTTTCGGTTTTCATTGATTTCTCAGCATCCTGTAACCGACGCCGATGTGAGTTTGTATATATTTCGGCTCGGAGGTGTTTTTCTCAAGCTTCTTGCGCAGTGTCGCCATGTACACACGCAGCGACCGCATATCCGATGCCGTGGGATTTCCCCACACCTCAAGCAGAATATAGTTGTGCGTGAGCACCTTGCCCGTGTTCTTTGCAAGCAGCACCAGCAGCTTGTACTCTATCGGCGTTAGGTGTATCTCACTGCCGTCAAGATACACGCAGCCTGCGGCGTAGTCGATGCGCAGGCCGCCGTTTTCGTACACGCTCGACTCCTCGCTCAGCCGCTGCCTGTCATGGCGGACACGCCGGAGTGCGACCCTGAGTCTTGCAAGAAGCTCGTCCACGGAAAACGGCTTTGTCAGATAATCGTCCGCCCCGGCGTCGAGCGCTGCGACCTTGTCGGTGTCATCGCTGCGTGCCGATACCACGATTATGGGCATATTGCTCCACGCCCGTATCTTTTTTATGACCTCGATGCCGTCGGTGTCGGGAAGCCCAAGGTCAAGTATCATGACCTCCGGCTTATACGACAGAGCTTCCATTATTGCACTCGCTCCGGTGGACGCTATGCGGTACTGGTAATCCTGCGACTCCATCGTTGCAGCCATGAGCTTTGCAACGGCATTGTCGTCCTCAACGACCAGTATCTGTGCCTTGTTCATCGGTTTTTACCTCCGGTAAGCTGAAAGTGAATACCGCACCGTGCGGCTCGGCGTCGGAGACGGAAATTTCGCCCCCGTGCGCCGTGACTATGCTTTTGCACAGTGCAAGTCCCAAGCCGAGGCCCCGACGGCTGTCGCCGGTTTTTGCTTCGGTGTAAAACATATCGAATATCTTGCCCTTTGATTCGTCGGCTATGCCCGGACCGTTGTCGGAAACGGAAACGAGCACGCTGCCGCCCGAGCTTTCGGCGCTGACGCATATCGTCGAGCCTGCGGGCGTATATTTGACCGCATTGTTCACGAGATTTATGAGCACCTGCTCTATGAGCCGTGCGTCCATGTACGCCATTAGGTAATCGTCGGCTATCACGGTCGTGACCTTATGCTGTGCGCTGCTGCGGTCTATATGCGTCATGGCGTCGGCGATGACCTCGCCGACAAGCTCCGGCTCAAGCTCGGTGAGCTTGTCCCTGCCCTCGATGCGGGTTATGCACAAAAGATTTTCGACCAAGGTTATGAGCCATTCGGAGTCGTCCCGGATCGACTTTAAAAGCTCCGTGCGCTTATCCTCGCTCATTTTTCCCGTCAGAAGCAGCGATGCACTGCCGGATATGCCCGTAAGGGGCGTGCGCAGGTCGTGGGATATCGAGCGCAGCAGGTTTGCACGAAGCTCCTGCGCCCTCGCTTTTTCCTCCATCTCACGCTTGGCAAGCTTGTATCGCTCGTTTTCGAGCATGATGCCGCACTCGTCCAAAATTGCGACCGTGAGCGATTTTGAGTAGCTCTCCCGCTCGGGCTTACCGTTCACGGCAAAGCACACGACCGCAAGCACACCCTCGGCGCTGCGTATGGCCATGTAAAGTCCTTTTGCGTTTGGAAAGCTCTGCGTTCCGCAGCCTGTGCCGTGTCCGGTGGCAAGCGCTTGCATGGCTGCCGCAAGCTCAGACTGTGCAAGGTATGGCGCAAAGTTCTCACCCTCAACGCTCGGAAACAGCATCGGCTCGCCGAGCGTGCCGTCTTTCACGGGGAATATCATAACGCCGCGGCCGGACAGCTTACCAAGCTGCGTTGCCGCAAGGGAAAGTATCTGCTCCTCGCTTTCGGCCTTCTGCATTCTTTGGCTCGTTTCAAGCAAAATCTCCGTGCGGTAGGAGTGCTGTGCCTTGAGCCGTGCCTGCCGCTTGACCTGCGTCGTCAGCGACGAGATGATGATGGCGGCGATGAACATCACGACGAAGGTCGCTATCTCGTTCGGCTCGGCCGAAAGAGAGTATTCCGGCACGGTGAACAGGAAGTTGAACACAAAAACCGACAGCACCGCCGAGGCAAGGCTGTAGCTGCGCCCTGTGGTGGTGACCGCAATGCCCAAAACGGCAAGGGTGTAAAGAATTATGACATTCGCCGTTGAAAAGCCGAGCTTTGTAAACACAAGGCCGCCGAGCGTTGCCGCCGTGAGCAGGCCGAGGGTCTTGAGAACATCCGCCACGCTGAACTTTTCGTCCGAAAAGCTCAGACGGTGCGCCTTCTCGGACGGCGTCGCCTTGTCGGGGATTATGAAGATATCGATATCTGGCGCAAGCTCGTTGAGCCTGTCGATAAGCGTCTTTTTTCTGAAAACCGAGGTGTGGGTCGGGCTTTTGCCGATAACGATCTTTGTCGAGCCGCTCACCCTTGCGTACTCGGCTATCTGCGTTGCGGCATCCTCGCCGTATAGTCTCGTGACCTTTGCACCCAGCCGGTGGGCAAGCCGGAAGTTTTCCTCGAGCCGGGACTTTGCCCCGGGATCGTGCTCATGAAAATCCGGCGGCTCGACATACAGAGCCGTCAGATTCCCGCCGTAGGCCTCCGCCATTTTTGCTGCGGCCTTTATGACCCTGACATTCGACGGTGCGCCGGACAGGCAAACGAGTATCGCCTCCATGTTCTCACCCTCCTCAGCGCCATTTTAGCACATCGGTTGCGAAACGAAAAGCAGTATTTTACTCCGTTTTAATGTAATTTTAATGTCGTTTTTCGATGTTCTGATTCCATTTATACGCCGGAAGTGGTATACTCTAACTTGAAAGATGGTGAAACAATGAAAGTCGTAATAGTCGGATGCGGCAAGATAGGAAGAAGCATCCTTAAAAATCTCACCGAAGAAGGACATTCGGTTTGTGTCATAGACCGTGACCCCAAGGTCGTGCGCAGCATAGGCGACGACTACGATGTCATGTGTATCAACGCTTCGGGAACAGATATCGAAGCGCTCAAGCGTGCCGAAGTATCCTCGGCGGAGCTTTTTATCGCTGCCTCGGCAAACGATGACGCAAATATGCTCAGCTGCTGCTTTGCACGCAGTCTCGGCGCTGCGCACACCGTTGCACGGCTCAACGATGCCGAGCATTACACGGATGCCGATTATATAAAGCGCTGCCTTGATATATCGATGATCATAGACCCCGACCGCCTGACCTCGCAGGCGATATTCAACACGCTCAAGTTCCCCTCCGCCGTGAGGGTCGAAAGCTTCACAAGGCATTTGTTTGAAATGGCGGAGCTTTGCGTAAAGCCCGACAGCGTGCTTGACGGCAGCTCGCTTGCTGCCTTGCGTGATACGACCAATGCCGATTTTCTTATCTGCTGCATTCTTCGCGACAGGAAAACCTACATCCCCGACGGCAGCTTCGTGCTCAAGGCCGGCGACCGCATCGGTCTGCTTGCAGCCTCCGACGATATGCCGAAGCTTTTAAACCGCTTTGGTGTAGTCAAAAAAAGCGCCAAAAATGTCATGCTCATCGGCGGCAGCCGCATTGCACAGGATCTTGCGGAAAGGATCGCAAAGAGCGGCCACCATGTGAAGGTGATAGAAAAGGACATCGACCGCTGCCACGAGGTGAGCGGAACGCTGCCCCGCTCGGTGAGCATCATATGCGGCAACGGCAGCCGACACGAGCTGCTCGATTCAGAGGGCATAGACAATACCGATGCATTCGTGTCCCTCACCGGCATAGACGAGGAAAATATTCTGAGTGCCTTTTACGCTTCGGGTAAAAATGTGCCCAAGGTCATTGCCAAGGTAAATCAGGCGGGCTTTGTTGATATAAGCGGCAAGTTGGGGCTCGACTGCGTGATATCGCCCAGCCGCATCACCGCCGATATAGTAACGCTGTATGCCCGCTCGCTCAGCAGCTCTGCCGGCAGCAGTATCGAAACGCTTTACACTCTTATGGACGGCAGCATTGAGGCTCTTGAATTTGCCGCGTCGGCGAGCTTTACAAAGCAGGGCGTGGAGCTGAAGGATCTTGACACCAAGCCCGGCATACTTATCGCCGGTATAATAAGAGGCAGCAGGACGATCATTCCCAAGGGCAGCGATGCCATACTCCCGAATGACAAGGTCATCGTTATCGCCGCAGGTGAAAGACTTTGCGACCTTTCGGATATATTGCAATGAATTACAAAACGATCTTCAACATAATAGGAAAGGTACTGCTGCTTGAAGCGGCGCTGATGCTTTTACCGCTCGGCGTTTCAGTCATTTACTCCGACGGCTGTACGGACGATCTTCTCATAGGCGCTGCCGCCGCAGCAGCGCTCGGTGCCGTGATGTTTTTGCCGACACGAAAGGCCGGAAAGCCGCTGTCGGTGCGTGACAGTCTCGCCGTTGCGGCGCTGACATGGCTGTTTGCATCGCTCGCCGGCTGCCTGCCGTTTTTGACAAGCGGCGAGATATCGAGTTTCCCCGATGCGTTTTTCGAGACCGTCAGCGGCTTTACGACCACCGGTGCATCCATCCTCACCAATGTTGAGCGCATGAGCCGCAGCCTACTGTTCTGGCGCAGCTTCACTCACTGGCTGGGCGGTATGGGCATCCTCGTCCTCGTCACGGCGATAGCCGCCGGAAGCGGCGACGGCTCGACGAATATACTTAAGGCCGAAATGCCCGGTCACTCGCTGGATAAATTCACTCCGAAAGCGAAAAATAACGCAAAGCTGCTGTACGGCATTTACTTTGTGCTGACGCTTTTGGAGACCGTTCTTCTCCTCGCAGGCGGTATGCCGGTGTTCGACAGCATTGTGCACGCCCTCGGCACGGCAGGCACCGGCGGCTTCGGCATAAAGGCCGACAGCATCGCATCGTACAGTGCGTATCTGCAATGGGTCATCACGGTGTTTATGCTGCTGTTCGGCGTGAGCTTCAACATCTATTGCCTCATGCTCGTGCGCAGATGGCGTGAGGCGCTGCGCTCAAACGAGCTGCGCTGCTACCTCGGCATATTCGCCGCTGCCACCGTCATCGTGTGCATAAACATCTATCCCATGTACGGCAGTGTGTCCGATGTCATAAGGCTCTCGTCGTTCCAGACGGCATCGATCATCACCACCACCGGCTACGCCACCGCCGACTTCAACACATGGCCGCAGCTTTCAAAGGCGGTGCTGCTTACCCTCATGTTCTGCGGCGGCTGCATGGGCTCGACGGCCGGCGGACTTAAAATTTCCCGTGTGACGGTGCTTGCGCAGGTCTGCGCAAACGAGATGCGCCGCAGCATAAACCCGAGATCGGTAAACTCCGTCAAGCTCAACGGCAGTGTGCTGACGAGCGAGCAGGAGCAGGGAGTTCTGAGTTACCTTGCGCTGTACATTGCAGTCATCGCCGTGACATTTATCCTCATAAGCGTAAACGGTCTGGGCTTTGAGGAGGATATAAGTGCGGTTGTGTCGTGTGTAAACAACATCGGCCCCGGCTTCGGGCTTATAGGCCCGTCGGGAAGCTATGCGGCCTACTCGGGCTTTGCAAAGATAGTTTTATCCATTGCAATGCTCATAGGTAGGCTTGAGATATATCCGCTGCTTGCACTTACGATGATAGGCTCAAGGAGGTAATACAATGGAAGACATAATGCTCATAATAGGTCTTGCCGTCATATTTGTCGGCGGATTTGTGGGAATATTACTGCTTGTGCCCTCAAGAGCAAAGCGCCGCAGAAAATCAAGACGCCGCAAATAACAAATATCGTACAAAACGGTGCAGTTTTATTGCTGCACCGTTTTCTTATATTTACGGTCAAACTGATAGTACAAATTTCTGTTGTTAATATGCACAAAAAAAGTCCTTTCAAATGGACAAAACGGCGAAAATGTACGAACTAATTGAAGTAGTATTTTGTTAGTGCTAAAATATTAACATCTTAGCTGTTAAAGCTACGGAAATATACGGGGGAAAACTAATGAGAGATCTAAAGCATCTGATTTATTTCGAGAGCCTCCTCCAGGAGGCAAACAACGAGCTCGTGAAGCAGGCGTGCTCGGAGGGCAAACTTGCGCTTGCGTACAACTGCTCGTACATACCGGAGCCGCTGTTGGACATCGACGGCTGCTTCAGCGTGAGGCTCAGAGCACCGGGCTGCGTCAATCCCGACCTTGCGACTTATTACATGACAAACCGCTCCTGCCCTTACTCCAAGAGCATTTTGGAGCGTGCCTTTGAAGGCGGCTACAACTTCATCTCCGCCCTCGTCGGTCAGGAGTGCTGCACCACCATGAACCGCATGGAGCAGTATTTTGAGTATTGCAAGCTCATACCGAACGAAAAGTTCTTCGTCTGCTGCATCGACATGCCCACCAAAAAAGGCGAGTGGTACGCAGGCTACTTCCGCCGCCAGATCGAAAAGAAGATCATCGCTCCCATGAAAGAGGTCTACGGCGTGGACTTTTCCGACGAGAAGATACTCGACGCCATCGAGCGCCACAACGAGCTTTGCCGCATCATAACCGAGATCGGCGATTTCCGCAAGCTCGATAACCCGCCCATCACCGGCTACGAGTTCCATGTCATACAGCTCGTGTCCGAGGTCTGCCCGAAGTACCTTATCATTGACAAGCTGCGTGAGACGCTTGAGGAGCTCAAGACCCGCAAGCCCGACGAGAACCCGCCGTTCCGCACGAGGGTCATGCTCGCAGGCTCGGAGATAGACGATCCGGAGTTTACAAAGCTCGTAGAAATGTGCGGTGCGCTCGTCGTTGCCGACCGCTACTGCTTCGGCTCACTGCCCGGCAGAGAGCAGATAGTCGTAAATGAGGGACAGGATCCCCTCGATGCGCTTGCCGAGCACTACATGAAGATAAACGAGTGTCCCCGCACCATGGGCACCGAGAGCATCATCTCCCGCAAAAACTACCTGTACGATGTTGCAAGGGATTACAATGCCGAGGGCATCATCCTCCAGAACATGAAGTTCTGCGAATACTGGGGCTACGAAAGGGCCATAGCGGCAAAGTGGCTGGCCGAGGGCCTTAATGTTCCAACGGCGATACCGACCTGCCAGATAGAGCGTGACTATGCAAACGCTGCGACCGGTCAGCTTCGCACGAGATTCCAGGCATTTGTCGAGTCGCTTGAGATCAAGAGACTTCAGGCGGAATAAGGAGGGGAAAGCTATGTGGAAAAGAAAGATCAGCATCAAGCAGCAGTACGGCACCCTTGGGCATTTCCTCAAAGGCGACGAGCCCTGCCATTACATAGGTCAGAGATACATTGAGGGCACGAACTTCTATGCCCGCCGTGAGTGGCGAGGCGTGAAGGACACGGCCTTTGCGTTTTACAAGTGGCTGTGCACCTGGGGCAAGATGGCGATATTCGTCATGCACGACCCCATTCGCATAGCAAAGGCGTTTTGGAAATACCGCTGGCTGTCGGCGTATCTGGCAGCCCCGATGATGGTCGACAAGTGGATAGAGGGCGACCGTGGTCAGGCGCTCAGAGCAGACCTCTACGCTCTCGACTGCATGATATCCGACTCTATCGACACACTGTGGAAGAGTCTGCGTGCCGACCGCAAGCTGGGCGAGACGAAGTGGACGGATGTCACCGTTGCGTTTGACTACACTCTGCCTAAGCACATAATCTTCGGCTTCCCCGGACATTATGCGATAAACATGCAGCAGCACGCAGCGTTCATGCTTCCGCTCATGAGAAAGCAGCTCGGCTGCTACTATGTCGATCAGGCCGTTGCCTGCGGCATCCCGGGCGATATGTGCACACTGCCTCTGGTCGAGGTCGGTGTCGCCGTTGACAGAGAGTACCCCGATATCGGCAACTGCTGGCTGACGACCAATAACCCCTGCGACGCAAACATGATGGACAACACCGCCATGTGGCGTGCGCTGTCGAGTGACGGTAAGAAAGCCGTGCACCCGTTTGTATCGCCGCTCATGTACGATGACCCGACCACTAAGGAGCTCGGCGTGCACGAGATATACTCGGCGATAGAGTTCCTCGAACAGCAGTTCGGCGTTCCGTTTGACTGGAATGCGTTTATAAAGCACATTGAGGACACAAACGAATTTAACCGTGGCTCGCTCAACCGCTGGGATATCTACGCCAAGAGCGATAACGGCGCACTCAACTCCGTTGTGCAGGGCCTGTTCCGCATTTACTTCTATCAGCAGGGCGGCACGAAGTACTTCCTCAAGGCAAACAAGAAGATAAACCGTGTCTTTGAAAAGTGCGCGCGCAAGAATATCCACCCGTTCCCGCTTGCCCGCCACCGTGCGCTGGCATGGTCGTGCGGCTCGACCTACTACGCCCACGGCGTTCAGTGGCTGTATAACTGCTGGGGCATCATGACCGTCATCAACATGGACTCGCTGACCGGCCACAACATCGTCGATACCACCGACCGTGACACCATGATGAGCGACATTGCCGACTGGCACGCAAGAACCCCCATGCGTACCCACACCGTCGGCGGTAACCGCCACCTCATGCAGATGTGGGAGACTGCCGAGAAGTTCAACTGTGACATGATAATCATGTACGACGATATAGGCTGCAAGGGCATGGCCGGCGCTCAGGGCCTGCTTGAGGAGGAGTTCCACAAGCACCGTGATAAGTTCGATATCGTCTGGATGCCGCATTCGCTGATGGACTGCCGCATCGTGCCGACAAATGAGGCACGCAAAGTCGTCAATCAGTACATGCAGTCGGTTCTGCACGAAGAGCCCATTGACCCGACCCTCGTCGACTTTGACGACGAGCTGGGCTGGTAAGAAAGGAGCAGCAGTATGAAAGTATTTGCTAAGATCTTGGGCATAAGCACGGCCACACTCGCTGCGCTGTTTGCCGTTTACTATTACAATCTCGATATGCGTCTGATGCGCAGCATCGTCGTGCCCATTCTGGATAAGCACTACGACAGCGTCAAGCGTGAGCATCTGATATAAGGAGGGTGGATCATGAGCTATAAAAATCCGAACATTCTCCCGAGAGCGCTCTCATACGAGGAAAAGGAAAATCGCAAAAAGGGCATATACGACAGCTTTGCAAACTATCTCGTTTACTGCCAGAAGTGCAAGTATGTCGCAAAGAGCAATATGTATATCCAGCGTGCCGAGGCATACATCGACGAGTTGCACGAAAAGAGCACGGTTTGCCCCAAGTGCGGCGAGAACGACTGGACGCTCGGCTATCCCCTCGGCACACTCACCGGCTTCGTAAAATTCTGAATACAGCAAAAACGCACCGCAATTGCGGTGCGTTTTGTTATCTCAATGTGCCGAGGTAGCCATTTAAATACCCTATGCAAAATGAACAAGAACAGCACAAATATTTTGTCATATCGCACAATACAGTTCGTTTGCAAGGAAAGTGGGGATGTGGTAAAATACGAGCAAAGCAACAACCAAAATATAAAAGATTAGGGAGAAATACTATGCGCAGAAAAATTATAACTCTTCTGCTTGCGGTGTGTTTTGCTTTATCGCTCCTGCCTGTTGGGGCGCTTGCGGATACGACTGTCGGCGGGAATTTCGGCACTAATTTGACATGGAAGATAAAGGACGGCGTTTTGACAATCTCCGGTACGGGGGAAATGCCGGATAACGGTGGTCCTTGGTTTGACTATAGGGACTCGTTCACAAAGCTTGTGATAAAGGATGGCGTGACAAGAATAGGAGACCATTCATTCGAGTGCTGCGCTAACATTTTGAGCCTGACGATAGGCAATGGTGTAAAGAGCATCGGAGAATGGGCGTTCGATTCTTGCTTTCAAATAACGAGCCTGACTATACCCGATAGCGTGACAAGAATAGGAGCCGCTGCGTTCGACCGTTGCAGCGACTTAGAGAATGTGAAGATAGGCAACGGCGTAAAGATTATCGAAGGCAGCGCATTCGAGCGGTGCGGTGCTATAAAGAGCGTAACAATAGGCACCGGTATAACGAGGATCGATGACTATGCATTCGCTCATAGCGCCGTTAGTGATGTTTATTACGCTGGTACAAAAAATCAGTGGAACGCAGTAAGCGTTGGCTCGGACGGCAACGAGGGATTTTTGGAGGCAACATTCCATTACGGAGCAGCAGCGCCTGCTGCCCCTGCGCTTAAGATAACGACCTCGGCAGGACATCCGAAAATTTATTGGAATGCTGTTAAGGGCGCAACAAAGTATTGGATATATCGTTCGACCGACGGCAAGAATTTCAAGTACTATGACACTACGAAAAATACGAGCTACACAAACAACTCGACCTCGATCGGCACGACCTACTATTACAAAGTCAAAGCAGTCAAAACTGTCGGAGGTAAGGACTTTATATCCTCTTACAGCGTCGCAAAGAGCATCAAGTGCAAGCCCGCAGTGCCGAGCCTAAGTATCAGCCGCTCCAACGGCAAGCCAAAGCTGAGCTGGAAAGCCGTTTCCGGCGCAGCAAAGTATTGGGTCTACCGTTCAACGGACGGTAAGAACTTCAAATACTATGACACGACAAACAAGACAAGTTACACTAATTCCAGTGCGGCATCGGGCACTAAGTACTACTACCGTGTAAAGGCCGTTGCGGTCGTAAACGGCAAGAATATCACATCCGCCAACAGCAGCACCAAGAGTTTGATGACGACGCTTGCGAAGCCCTCGGTGAGCATCACGACCTCGAATGGCAAGCCGAAACTCTCTTGGAAGGCAGTCACCGGTGCTGATAAGTATTACATCTACCGCAGCACCGATGGCGAGAACTTCGGTTACTTTGATAGCACGACAAGGACTTCCTACACCAACACCGGCGCAAAGAAAGACACGAAGTATTATTACAAAGTAAAAGCGGTCTGCGCATCAAACAGCTATGCAAATTCCGCCTACAGCACCGCGGTTGGCATCAAGGCGACAAAATAACGCTAACGCAAAAACGCACCGCAATTGCGGTGCGTTTTGTTATCTCAATGTTCCCAAATAGCCTTCTAATATCAGACTTGCGGCGACGGCATCGACGGTTTTGCGGTGCTTTTTCTCCTTTTTGCCGTTGGCGTGCAAAATGGCGTGCGCCTCGATGCTCGAGCGGCGCTCATCCCACATGACAAGCTCGATATCCGTCTTGCTGCGCAGAAGCTCGGCAAAGTCACGGCATTTCTCCGCTCTCGGACCCTCGCTGCCATCCATGTTCTTGGGTAGTCCCAGCACAAGGCGCCCTACATTGCGCTTTTGCGCCTCCTGCGCTATCACATCGGCGACACGCTCGGGATTCCATTCGTTCAGCGTCCATGCCTCGCCGACGAGTATATTCATTTCGTCAGAAACGGCAAGCCCCGTGCGGGCGTCGCCGTAGTCAATTCCCATTATCCTCATGCTTCACCTCAAACCAAAGCAGGCTCTGATATCGCCGCAGATGTACAGCGAGCCGCAGGCGCAGACCATGCCCTCAAGCTCGTCTGCAATGTCCATTGCGGTGCGCACGCCATCCTGTACCGTTTCGCACACCTGCACCTCCTTGCCGGTGTCGGCAAAAAGCTCTGCAAGCTCGGCAGCCGGCAGCGCCCTCGGCGTGTCGGGCGTGACGGTGACGAATGCGTCAAACAGGGGAGAGAGCGCATTAACGATGCCCTTATAGTCCTTGTCACGCAGAACGCCCATTAAAAGCACACGCTTGTCGTCGGGGAAATACTCCAAAATGCTCGCCCTGAGCGCCTGCGCACACTGCGGATTGTGCCCGCCGTCGACCACGAACCACGGCTCGGAGTGTACTATCTCAAAGCGTGCCGGCCAGCTCACGGCGTACAATCCCGCCTCGACGGCCTCATGCTCTATCTGCCAACCCTGTCTGCGCAGGACGCCTATCGTTTCCAGCACCGTTGCGGCGTTTTTGAGCTGATGCTCGCCCAGAAGCGGGATGGCGTATGCCTCGCCGCCGTAGGAAAACACCTGACCGTCACGGCTGTCAAACTCGGGGTGGATGTCGTCAAAATCGGGCACGGTCAGCTCGGCGTTGCGCTCGGCGCACACATCCCTCACGACCTCCATGACCTCGCCGTACTGCTGATACATGACGACGGGGCTGCCCTCTTTTATGATGCCCGCCTTCTCGTAGGCAATCTGCTCAAGCGTGCCGCCCAGAACGGCGGTGTGGTCAAGGCCGATGTTTGCAATGACGCAGCAGTCGGGGCAGGCGATGACATTGGTTGCATCGAGCCTGCCGCCCATGCCGACCTCAAGCACGACAATGTCGCACTTTCTTCGGCAAAACCACATAAATGCCACGGCGGTCATCATCTCAAACTCCGTCGGGTGGTCATCCATTGCGTCGGCGTGCGTTTTCATCTCCGCAACGAGCTCGGCGACCTCATTATCCTCAATGGGCTTGCCGTTTATCTGCATACGCTCGTTAAAGCGATTTACATATGGCGAAGTGTAAAGCCCCACGGTGAGCCCTGCTTTTTTGAGAACCGACGCCAGCATTGCCGAGATGCTGCCCTTGCCGTTAGTTCCGGCGACATGCACATATCGAAGCTCAGCCTGCGGATTTCCCAGACGGCGCAGAAGCTCCGTTACCCGTTCAAGCCCCGGCTTCGAGGTGCGCCACGAAACGCCGTTTATATATTCAAGTGCCTGTTTGTAATCCATTGTTTCTCTCCAAATGCTTGATAAGTTGCCCGTCAACTTAAAAGAATAATACCACTATCCGACCCTATTCGCAAGTAAAAGCCGGTGCATAGCACCGGCTTTAGATTATTTTAATATTAAGCTTCCGCTTTCTCCTCGGCGGCGGCACGCTTGGCGGCCTCCTCCTCTTCGAGCTTGCGGTAGGCGACCTTGCCTACGAGCGTCTTGGGAAGCTCGGCTCTGAACTCGATGTCATACGGCATCGCATACTTTGCGATGTTCTTGCGGCAGTAGGCCAAAATGGCCTCCTTGGTGTCGTCATTTGCCGGAATGCCGGGCTTGAGCATGACAAAGGCCTTGACCTTCTGCATCTTGTACGGATCGGGAACGCCGATGACACAGCTCATGTGGACAAACTCGTGCGCGTCGATGATGTTCTCAAGCTGGCCGGGGTAGACATTGTAGCCGGAGGTGATTATCATACGCTTTGCACGGCCGCGGAAGTATATAAAGCCCTCATCGTCCATCGTGCCGAGGTCGCCCGTATATATCCAAGTCAGACCGTCATCGTGCTTGCGCAGGGTCTGCGCCGTCTCCTCGGGGTGACCGACATATTCCATCATGACCGTGGGGCCTGCGATGAGTATCTCGCCCTCGGTGCCGTAGGGTACTTCCTTGTCGGTGCCGGGCTCGACTATCTTGTAATAAGTGTCGGGGAAGGGCAGACCGATGCTGCCTTCCTTGGCCATGTGCGGCGGGGTGAGGCAGGATGCCGTGACGCACTCGGTCGTGCCGAAGCCCTCACGGATCTGTATCTTGGCATTGTGGTCGTACAGGAATTTGTCAAACTTCTTTTTAAGCTCTATCGACAGACTGTCGCCGCCGGAGAACACGCCCTTGAGCGAGCTGAGGTCGGCATTTTCCATCGACGGCAGGCGCAGCAGCGCTTCGTAAAGCGTGGGAACGCCGGCGATGAAGTTACACTTATACTTAACTATCTGCTTTGCGTAGGTCTCGGCGGTGAACCTCGGGATGAGGATGCAGCGGCCGCCCTGCGAGAGCATCGTGTGCACGCAGACACCCAGACCGAAGCCGTGGAACAGCGGCATTGCGGCGAGCATCTTGTCACCGACACGGAACATGGGGTTCGCGGCAATGACCTGCTGGCCGAGAGCATTGAAGTTCTTGTTGGAAAGCAGGATGCCCTTTGTCGTACCAGTAGTGCCGCCGGAATAGAGGATGACTGCGGGATCCGAGCCCTTGCGCTCGACTTTGTAGTTATAGAAGCAGTGGCAGCTCAGGTGCAGGAAGTCCTTCCAGCGGATGACGGGAGCGTCATCGGGGATCTTCTTGACCTTGCGGCCTTCGGTGAGCATATAGCCCGCCTTGACGGGCTTTGAAAGCTCGTCCTTGATGCTTGCGATAATAATGTTGACGACCTTGGTGTTGTGGCGGATGTTCTCAAACTTGTTATAGAACTGGTCGAGGGTTATCGCAGTGACGGACTCCGAGGCATTGAGATAGAACTCTATCTCCTTTTCCGCCGACAGGGGATGGATCATATTGCAGATGCCGCCGACGAGATTGACGGCGTAGAACATCTGGATGGCCTGCGGGCAGTTGGGCATTGCGATCGTGACCCTGTCGCCCTCACGCACACCGATGGTCTTGAGCGCCTTGGCGCACTGCTCGATCTCTTTGACGAGCGTTTTGTAGGTCGTTGACCTTCCCATGAAGTCGAATGCGACATTGTTTGGGTACTTTTCGGCTATTGCGGCCACGGCCTCAAACATCGAGCCTTCAAAATAGTCGAGGTGGAAGGGAACCTCACCGAGGTGATCCTTCCAAGGGGTCTTGGCTGTTATATTTTCCATACACTCTATCCTTTTTGCACAAAAAATCACATAAGGGTATAATATACCTCTGAACAAACTTTGTCAAATTATATATTTTCATATTACAAAACGGCAGAATTCATATCCTGCCGTTTTGTTGGGATTATTTCAGATTCTCCATGTAATACGCTATCATATAGCCCTTTTCGGACTTGTAAGCGTTGAAAATTTTGTCTGCGTATTCCTCGGGGTAGTGCTCCTTTTTGAGCTGAGAGCGCACCTCCTCAATGACATCCTGCACGGCATCGTCGCATTTCTTTTCAAGGTTAAAGAATTTCTGACGGTCGCCGTAGGTGTACACAAGAAGGTTCGGGCGGCTATCCTCGGGCAGAGCGTCGTGCTCGGCTTTGATATCGGCAAGCATTTTCTCGCAGCGGTCGGAGTAATACTGCTTCGTTACGGCAAGCTCCGCTGCCGCAAGCGAGCGGCGGTATTCACGGCTGCCCGGCTCGAACGAATCGCCGACGACTTCCTTTGCAACTTCTTTTATCGTGGCTTTTTCGTTTCGGATATCCTCGGTGCAGTTATCGAGTACCTCGGTGTTCCAGCCGGAAATGTCGGCCTCCAGAAGCTCGTTTGCCTCGTCACGGTAATCGTCCACGACCTGCATTATCTGCTCGGGGGTCGAGTCCTTGGCAATGAAATACGCCCTGAACAGGTCATACTGCGACCAGAAGAAGATGCCGCCGAGCGTAAACATCAGCAAAAGCAGGTATATCATCACTTCGCCGAAAATCTTGCCCTTGGTCTTTGCCATCTTATTGATCGGGTTTTTCTCGGTGGCCTTGAGTGACTCCGTTTCGGGGAGCTTGCCGGTGTTGAGATATTCTGCGTATGCGTCGCAAACGGTCTTGGGGTCGCCGAACATGACCATTCTGCCCCTGTCGAGCCACAGCACCTTGTTGCACTGGTCACGCACCGTCTGCATCGAGTGGGAGACCATGAGCGCCGTGGTATCGCCGTTTGCGATGATATTCTGCATGGTTTTCTGGCTTTTCTTGCGGAAGTCGCCGTCGCCGACGGCGAATATCTCGTCAAGGATTATCATGTCGGGCTCGACCATGCTCGCAATGGAGAATGCGATACGGGATTTCATGCCCGACGAGAGCGTGCGGAAGGGGCTGTCCTCAAACTCACGCATATCGGCAAAGTCGATTATCTCGTCGTATTTGCCGTTGATAAATTCCTTGGAGTAGCCTAAGAGCGCACCACGCAGGTAGACATTTTCCTTGACGGTCATGTCCTGGTCAAAGCCTGCGCCGAGCTCAAGCAGGGCGCACAGCTTGCCCTCCTTTTCTATCGTGCCGGAGGCGGGGCAGAGCGTGCCGCTGATGGCCTTCATCATCGTCGATTTACCTGCGCCGTTTTTGCCGATAACGCCGAGCATATCGCCCTTTTCGAGGCTGAACGACACATTTTTGAGCGCCCAGAACTCGTTATTCCTCTTTTCCTTGCCCATGAGCCGCCGGAAGATATCCGCAGTCGCTCGTGAATCACGCTTGCGGTATCTGACGGAGACATCATCAAGTATAAGAACCTTGTTATCTTTCATTGCGCACCTCCTTACACATACAGTGCGATCTTGTCGCGGCTGATGTAGTAGGTGTAGCCGCCGATGACCATGCAAAGAAGCGTCATGACGAGCAGAATGATGTGGTAGGCGGGCGAAGGAACGGTGGAGTGGATGATAAGCTGCCTGAAGTAATCGATGCACATATACAGGGGATTGCAGGTGAGAAGTCTGCGCAGAAGTCCCGGCAGTATAGCTGCGTCGTAGAAGATCGCCGACGAGTACATGATGATGCGGCAGATGACCGGCCACAGGTAGCTTATATCACGGAAGAAAATATACAGTGAGCTCAGCAGCATGCATATGCCGAAGTTTATGAAAAACAGGCATATGATGGGGTAGATGAGCAGGAAGAAGTCTGCCTTAAAGGTGATGCCGTCGATGGCAACGAAGACGAAAAACACCGCAAGCGACACTAAAAAGTCAATGAAATTGGCGACGCTGTGCGAAAACAGGAAATACAGCTTCGGCACCGGCACCTTGCTGTAAATGGGTGCGTTTATATAAAGAACGCTCATGGAGTTGCGGGTAATATTGCTGAAATAGTTAAACAGCAGCAGACCCGAAAACAGGTAAATGGTGTAGTGCGGCAGGTTCAGACCGAAGAATGCGCCGAACACTATATCCATCGTGATAAGCAGGAAAAGCGGGGCAAGTGCGCTCCACAGTATGCCAAGAGTCGTGCGCTTGTACTTCTTGATAAAGTCTCGCCTTATAAGCTCTACGAGCAAAAAGCGATTGTTCTTTTTTTCTGTCATATGACTAATTCTCCTTGAGAATTCAAATGTCTACACAATATCAATTTGCCATTATAGCATATAACCGCATATATTTCTACATAAATTTTTATCGCAGGACTTAAACCTGCCCTGCGATAAAATCGTTGTAGTCATCAGGGGAGTTGAAATCCCTTGTGAAGCTGTCGGTTATGAGATACCCACGGCCTATCTCACGGCTTTCAAGCGGCAGTCCTGCATACAAATGATACACCTGCCAGCCCTTGCATTCGGTTATCCTGCCGTCAAGGTACATGCTGCGTATAGTCTCGTACAGCGACTTAAACAGCGCACCGTCTTTTATCAAAACGGCACAGATGCTCTTGTGACTGCCGATAAACAGCAGCCGCTCCGCTCCGGCGCTTTCAACGATGGTTTTTATCGCTTCCTCGGAGTAGTACACATCGCCGTAGAGAAAGCACATATTATCGCCGATAAGCTCTGCCGTGAAGCGGTCGATCTCAAGCACATTGTTCTTCGGCTCGTAACGCTCGGCACCGTCGATGTGAAGCTGCGTGTTATGCGAGGTGATGATGACCTCGGCGGCGGCGTCATACTCATGCAGGAGCCGCACCGTGCGCTCAAGCAGCGTCTCGCCGCCGATGCGGATGTTGTGCTTTGTTAGCCCCATGTAGTTGTTCCAACGGCTGCCCTTGCCGTCTGCCATAATAATATACTTCATTTGATCACACCGTGCTCACGATAAAACTGACCGAGCCTGCCGTTGCGCTGCGGCCCCCAAAGCTGGATGATGTTCACGCCCGAGGAGGTGTTGGCCTCGATGACCGTGAAGCCCTCCGCCGTGGGCAGAATGTCCCATGCGATGATGTCCAGATACGGAAACTCGTTTGACACACGCACGACATCGGCCTTGATGTTCTCCCAATTCGGGATGACCGTACCCTTTATCTGCGCACGGGTGTCGGGGTGGGTCTCGTAGACCGTGAGATTATGCAGAGTGCGGGCTTCGCTCAGCATGCCGGTCTCAATATCGACATTTGCGATAAGGCCGCCCTTGCTGCCGTTATCGACGGCACCCGTCCACGATGCGCCGATGCGCTGCACGGCAAAGCACAGCTCAAGCTTGTTCGTGTCGTTATTGCGCAGGACTATCATGCGCAGGGTGTTTGCCGAGTTGGGGTAGATGGTGTTAAGGTAATCGGCCTGATATGCGTATGCGCACACGAACCACTCCTTGCCCTTTTTAAGGCAGGCGATGAGCTCGTCCTCGCTTGACGGCTGGTTATTGAGCATGATGCCATTGCCGTTGAATTTGACTATATGGATATCGTTGCCCTTTCCTGCGCACACGGGCTTTACGACAAAGGCCTTGACCTCACGCAGCAGGGGAATAAGGTCTGCGTAGTCGTTAACAACTCTGCCGTTCATGCCGACAAGGCGCTTGCCGTGCTTTATCGCATAAATCTCCGGCGAGGGGCAGTAGCGCTCTACCATCTGACCGAAAACGACCTTGTTGTTCAAAAGCGAGCTGTACGGCTCATTTATGTTGCGGGATTTGTGCCAGTCAAATTCGGAAAGGTACTCCTTTGTGCCTCTGTGCGGCAGGTCGTACATTGCAACCTGATCGGGCATAAAGCCGCCGTGGATGCAGTATTTGATGCGCTTAAAGAAGCCTACGCCGAAGTGGTCGGGCGCAAACAAAATTCTGACTATCCACAGTGCAATAAGTTCAATTTTGCTCAGAAATGCGTTCAGAGATCGCCTCATGTTTATCCCTCCTCATACAGTCGATTATCAAAGCGGCTATCTTGTCGGTTGCCCGGCCGCTCTGCTCGGGGAGATATTTTTCGCAGAAACGCTTGTAGTTATCGTAATCGTACACGCCGCTTGCGATGCTGGAGAAGAGCTTTTCGGGCTCATAGAAAACGCTGTCGGGAAATTCGTCGGACAGCAGGACATTCAGCCCGTTGCGGCTCAGGTAATCCTCAAGGTCAAACAGGTAAAAATACACCGGCTTGTGCAGTATCGCAGCTTCGATGGTTATTGCCGAGTAGTCGGTTATGACGCAGTCGCACACGGACAGCACGGTACTTGTCGGCACATCGTCGCAGGTCATTGCGCTGCCGAGGTTTTCCTCATTTAAGCGCTGGTTGGGGTGGCGCTTTATGATAAGCATCTGCTCGCCGTTAAAATCGAAGGCATCGACGATGGCCTTGGGGTCCAATATCTCGCCCTTGCGGAAGGTGGGGGCATAGAGAATGATCTTCTTGCCCTCAAGCTCCGGGTAGGCCTCGAAAAACTGCTTACGGCATTTTTCGGTGTTCTCCCGCAGCATGTCCATTCTCGGCAGGCCGACATTGTACAAAACCTTTTCCTCCACGCCGAACGAGGCACAGTAGAAGGGATTGAACGCCTTGCCGCCTGCGATGATGACATCGTAGTTGCGGTGCATGCGCATCTCGTGTGCGATCATGCTGCTGCGGCCGAGTCCCTTGTCGAGCGACTGGTAGCCGGATTTTTTTATCTTGCCCATGGCGTGCCAAATTTGCACGACGGCGAGTGAATCCTTGTGCTTTAAGATCGACACCGCAGGCCAGTACGAGTCCAAAACGCACACCCGGGCAGTCGCCAGATGACCCATGCTCCGCAGCGTCTGCACGGCAAACATGAGCATGTTGCCCAGCCCCTTGTCGGCACGCTTCGTTATCATGACGGTTTTGATATCGGGCTTCATTTCCCGCAGTCGAGCCTCGAGGAACACAAAGTCCTCCGTCGGGGTGTTCGACTGTCGGCTTAAAAACAGCACCTTGTTGTTATTCGTCGGAAACAGCTTCATAAAGAAGTATATGAAGTTCAGTATCCAGCGCAGTAATATGACAGCTATCCGCATAGTTCTCCTTTGTGATGCAAATGCGCATTCACAACATTATACTATTAAAAAGGGTATCACGCAAGCTTGCGTCCGGCCTTCTTGAGCTGCACCTTGCGTTCAAAGTAGGCATGGACATCGTTATTGTAGGTCGGGTAGCGATGCAGATCCTGGTGAGTGTTGATCTCAAGTATCTTGAAACCGTCGGGCGTGATGACCACATCGAAGCCAAGATACTCAAGACACGAGGCGTAGCGGCACATGTCGGTTATGACCTTTCGCACTTCCTGCCAATGTGGGAACACGCCTTCTATCTTAACACCAGTATCCGGATGCGTGGGGCACGGGGTGATGATGTGCTTTTTGATGACCTCGGCATCATGGAAGCGGCCTGTTACCTCATCGGCATAGGCGAAAATGCCGCCGGAGCCGATATTGTCGGTAAAGCCGGTCTTTTTCGTACCGATGCGGAAGTATACATTTTCGATAACGGGGTCAAAGCCCGTGCGGTTTATGACCATGACACGCACCGTGCAGGCGACATTGCTGTATATCCTGCGCAGCTCGTCGTGCATGACGATGTACTCGGAAATGTTGTAGTAGCGCTTGAGACTGCGCAAAAATGCAAGCATTTGCTCCTCACTGCGCTCCTCCTCGTTCACGAGATACGCTCCGTCGCGGTACTCAAGCTTATAAAAGCCGACGCCGTGCGAGCCCTCGGTCTGCTTGAGAGCGAGAATGCCCTTTTCACGCAGCAGCCGCAGTACATCCTCAAATGTGGCGGTGTAGCCCTCCAGCGTATCCTGCATGGTCAGCAGCGTCACCTTGCCGTCACGGCGCACGAGGTTATAGTAATACTTCGGCAGGTAGGCCGAGAAATCGTCGAACATATACCGCAGCGACACCTTGTCCCACACCCACTTGAAGTAGCGGCAGTTGAGCGGGCGGAGCCACTTGTAGTCGTAGTCTGACAGACATTCGTGATAGTTTTCGTCCGTCAAATTATACTGCTTGATGCGGAAGGATAAAAAGCCTCGCTTATGCGCCCAGCGCTTCTCTGCGGCGGTAGTGAGCTTGTCCTTTTTATCCGCCCTGAGCGCACGCTTCCAGTTGCGGTACATGAAGTCGACAAAGCCGTGCCGTTTTGCAAGCAGCTCCCACATTTTGCGGTAGCACAATATGGCTGCCTGCTTTGCGGTGACGAAGCTGCGGCGATGCGCAAGCTTTCGCTTTATAAACGCCGCCGTTTTGTCGTTGAAGCTCGTAAGCCCTGCAAGATCCTTACCGGTGTCGACCTGCATGATGTAAAATCCGCCGTCTGTGAGCCTTAAAAGATAGCTCATGTATTCGAGATCGGTAAACTCGGAAGAAATTTTTAAAATTTCGGCAACAATATCATTGAAGTTGTCAATCTTCCCACCGTTGTAGCTGCCGTCGGCATTGACCACGGCAAGCTCACGGTTATCCGTGTACCAGTTGCGCTCGGAGCTGCCGTCGCTGCCTGTCAGCACGGCGTACAGAAGCTCGGGAGTGCCGCAGTTGAGCGTTGCGATGCGCAGGGAGAAGTCAAGCTTGCTCTCAATGTGCCGGCATACGATCGTGTCCTCGGGAAGCTCGGCAAGATCCTGTAAAAGCTCTGCTTCCGTGACCTTGCGGTCGGCGATAAGAAAGCTTTCACCGTCAAAGCGGTAGAGCGTCTCACGGGCGGCAAAGCTGTTTTCCGAAGGACGCACCGTGACGCAGCCTTTTTGACGGATAAGCTCGGCAATGCCCTTTTCGCTGCGCTCGAGCGACTCCGCATCGCCGTAGGGGAGTATGAACCGCTCGCCGTCCTTGGTTAGCAGCACATAGTATATCTCGGGAGTTAACTCCCTGTGACGGCTGAGCGCATAGCGGGTCGAGAGCCTGTCGGCAAAAAGCTGATAAGTCTTTTCACCCGAGGGCAGCAGCGACTTGTCTATCCTTGCATCGAACGGCAGCAGCGACAAAATGTCCTTGTGCGGCACTCCGATGCTGTTCGGCAAGGCGTATTTTTTTATGCTTTTAAGGTAAAACCACTCCTCGGCATACTCGGGGTCAAAGCCCCGGAACGAAAGGGCGAAGCTGCCGAAGGGGTGCTTTTTAATGGTAGAAGACATGAATTACCCTCCGATAACGCTGAAAAAACTTGTTTTACTGCATTATACTACATGCGTTATTTTTGTCAATCATGGGGCAAATAAATAATATGCTGTTGAAATTCGAGACAAGATGTAATATAATGATTAAACTATTATTAGTACAATAGTTTATAATGGATATGTACGGGCATTTGCCTGTGCATGCTTAGAAATCAGAAAGAGGGATATAAAAGCGATGGGTATAGTTAGCCGGATAAAAAGAGAAGTTTTTATCCGTCCCTGGCTTAAACAGGGCTATTCGAGAAAGCTTGCCAATGCTTATTATAAAAAGGTGCAGTGGGATAACAAGCTCGACAACGGCATCAGTATGCAGGATAAGAAGTGGGCGCATGACCACAAGTACCTTTCCACGAGCATCGAAAAGTACGATCTGAAGAACAATCTCGACAAGTACATAAGCGATGTCGATTATCTGTTCCTGCAGCCGTTCAACAACAGCTTTACAAAGTGGATGAAGGATCTTGTCACCACAAATCATGTGCTGGTCAACTATCCCGAGCACCTGCCGAAGCTGTACTTCAATATCATTGACAGGGAGCATAAAAAGATATTCCTGCCCATTGATACGGTAAACCGTGCCTACGGCGAAAATTACGACGATTTTATAAAGCTTCTCGACGAGCGTGGCAGGCTCTGTCTGCGTCCGGCATCCAACTCCGGCAACAGAAGCACCTATATGATAGAGCGCATTGGCGACAACCGCTACAAGCTGTGCGCCGATGAAATTGATAAAGCCCGCATGACTATGTTCGGCTACGGCTACGACAAGCAGATGCTCCTGTGCGACGAGTACCCCGCCGAGCTTCCCGAGGACTTTGAGCCGAACCCCTGCAAGAAGTCCGAGTATGATAAGGAAAGCCTGTACGGGCTTATAAATACCCTTAAGTACAGCTATGTTATCGCAGAGCCGTACAAGCTGCGTGAGGGCATAAACGGTACGGTAAAGCTCTACATTGCAAGCGAGGAGCTCAAGACCACCGAGCTTCTGGATGCGTACTTCCTGCCCCACGGAGCCGAAACTCCCGAGCATTTGCGCATTTCCGCAGCAGGCGAGGTCGAGGGAAGAGGCATCACCATCCCGAACTGGGACGATCTTATTGCAGACACCTTGAAGATAGCCAAGTTCGTCAGCGAGATAGAATATTTCACCGCCTATATCCTCATCACCGAGGACGGCTTCGTCATCGACCGCTTCAGCACGAGCCCCGCGCTGCCCACGGTCGCCCACAGCGAGAAGCTCAACAACTACCTGCTCGACCGCCTTGCCAAAAAGCGCAGCACTGTCAAGACCACGAGAAGCAGCAGGTGGAAGGCGTTTAGAGACAAGCGCTTTAACCGCTTTGTAAGGCACTTCTGCCGCCCGGGCATCCGCCCGTACATGCAGAAGCTGTGGATGCGCTCCGTGTGGGATGATTTCCTCCACACCAAGTCCACCACCCTCGGCCAGAAGCTGTGGTGCTGGCGTCACGGCTTCCAGTCGTTCAGGATCCAGCAGTACGGACTTACGAAGGAAAACTACAAAAACTTCCTGTCGGATTATCAGTACCACTGGCTTAACAGAATAAACAACAACTATCAGATCTGGATAAACGACAAGACCACGACCCGCTATGTCATGGAGCCGTACAAGCAGTTCCTTGCAAAGTATTATTACGACATCATCAAGATGAACGGCAAGACCTGCATCAAGGCACTTCAGGATATCCCCGAGGGCTTCGAGGCATCCTTTGACGGCATCTTCAAGCTTCTGCGCCAAGAAAAGCTCCTTGCGCTCAAGCCCTCTGCCGGCACCCACGGCGACGGCTTCTACCGCATGGAGTACGCCGACGGGAAGTACCTCATCAACGGCAAAGAAATGACCGAGGACGAGATCGTTGCGATGATATCGGGCTTCAAGTCCATTTATGTCATAACCGAGTACCTGTTCATGCACCATGAGCTCAAGAAGATATACCCCAACTCGGTCAACACCATCCGTGTTGCGGTCGTGAACCAGTCCGCTTACGAACCGAAGATCATGCAGACCTACATGCGCATCGGATCTTCCAAGTCCGGCTTTACCGACAATGTTGGCTACGGCGGCATCTGCGCAAAGATAGACACCGCCACCGGCAGATACTACTGCGCCGAACAGCTGCGTAACCACAAGTTCACTCCCTGCCCCGTGCACCCCGACACCGGTGTCAAGATAGAGGGCATCGTTCCCAACTGGGACTACATGTGCAAGGGTGTTGTGAATATATGCAAGTTCATGCCCGAGCTTGAGTATCTGGGATTTGATATCGCCATCACAGACGACGGCTTTAAGATAATCGAGATAAACATCCATCAGGATCTGCACAAGGTCGCCGAGCACACGCCGGAGTTCAGGCAGTTCTATCAGGATAAGATGAAGCTCAAGGCTGAGTATTACGGTATGAAAAAGTGGTAATTCTCAATTTAATATATGAAAGGATAGAAAAATGAAAGTTGCAATTTTGGGCGCCGGCAATGCCGGATGCGCAGTAGGTACCGACCTTTCCATCAAAGGCCACGAGGTCACGCTCATAAAGACCTCCAACTCCATGCATGATGATAATTACAACTACATGGTCGAGCACAACGGCGAGATGACTCTTGTCGAGGTCGACGGCACCGTCCGCCACGGCAGAATAAGCCGTGTTACCCGTGATGTCTCCCTCATTTCCGAGGCAGAGGTCGTCATCATTTACATTCAGACCAGATATCACGAGTCGCTTATCAAGAGAGTTGCACCCTATTTCAAGGACGGTCAGATAGTCATCATAAACCCGGGCTACTTCTCTACTGCCTACATGCTCAAGTACTGCGGCGACAAGAAGCTGAGCATCGTTGAGGCTACAAGCTCCTTCATCGACTGCCGCATCTCCGAGCCCGGCACCATCAAGGTAGGATTCAGAAATGTCCGCAATCCTTTGGGCGTATACCCCCCGCAGGATCTCGAGAAGGTCAAGGCAAAGCTTGAGAGCTTCGACTTCCACTTCCACTACTGGTCTACCGTTGAGGTCGCCCTGCATAACCCCAACCTCATCGTCCACACCGTCGGCGCCATCATGTCCATCCCGAGAATTGAAAAGACCAACGGCGACTACTGCATGTACCACGAGGTCTTTACCCCCAGCGTGTGGAAGATCCTTGAGGGACTCGACTCCGAGAAGATGGATGTTCTCGAGCACCTCGGCTATCCCCGCCTGTCCTATGTCGACGCTGCAAAGTTCAGAAACAGCCTCGACGAGAATCTGGACGCAAAGGAAAGCTTCTTCCGGTACGCCTCAATGCCCACCAGAGCAAAGGGTCCCGTCGTTGTCGATTCCAGATATATTTCCGAGGATGTGCCGCAGGGTCTCGTGATGCTCGAATCCATCGGTCAGCATCTCGGCGTTGCAACTCCTGTCTGCACCGCTCTTATCGAGATCGCCACCGCCGCACTCGGCCGCGACCTGCGAGCAGAGGGCAGAACGCTCGAAACGCTCGGTGCCGAGAATGTAAGAACTATTCTTGACGCAATGAAAAAGCGTTGAAAATCAAGTAAAAATTATCCGAGGTTCAATTTTGAACCTCGGATTTTAATTTATTTTGTTTTTCTTGCGATCGCTTCGCCGTATCTGACAACGGCCTCCTTGCCCTGCGCCGTTGCGTCAAACAGATCGTCGGGGATATCGAGCACGCCGCTTTTGAACAGCAGAACGATGGTCGAGCCGCCGAAAAGGAACATACCCTTTTCGCAGCCGCGGTGTATCACGCCGGCCTCATGGTGGTTGTTTATCTTGCCGACCATGCATGCGCCGACCTCGATCTGCGTCACCGTGCCGAAGTTTTCCGTCTCAAGCATGCAGTACTCACGGGTGTTTTGCTTGAACACCGGGTGCTTGTGAACGACGATTGGCTGCACGGGATGATAGCGCCCCTTGATGTGATAGTTGCGGCTTTTAAAGCCGTTGTCTATATAACAGTAGCGGTGATAATTTTCAACGCCGAGCCGTAAAACAAGGCATATGCCGCTTAAGTACTCCGCCGCTATCTCGTCGCCGCCGACAAGATCCTCGACATTATAAAAGCTGTCCTTTATCGCAAACTCCGAGTCTGCGCTTATCCTATACGCCGACAGATATCCGTCGCAGGGGGAAATGAGCATTTCAGGGTCGGGATCGATGGGGCGGGCGCCGTCCTTTAGGCGGCGGGTGAAAAAGTCGTTAAAGCATTTGTACTGTGTCTCGACACAGTCGCTCATGTCGATATGATTGTGCCGGATAAAGCCGTCAATGCGCTTTACCGAGCTTTTCGTATCCATATATGCGCCAACGACGGCAGTCAGCAGCGGATTTGTCAGTATCCGGCGGGTGGGCTTGCCAATCTTCGTATAGCAATATTTAAGACCGATGGTCATAGCAGTTTTAGTCATTGCGTTCCAGTCCTGTTTTAGGTTTCATGCGAATAAAATTCACAAACATCAAAATACCGCAGAAGATGAGGTTGCAGTAAAACGACAGTCCGCGGCTTAGTAGCTCCACGCTCACGGGGTCGGCAACAAGATGCTCAAAGCCGTTCAGAAAAATGTAGTCGACGATGCCGACCGCACCCGGGACGGGCGCAGCGTTAGAGCCGAGCACGGCAAAGGTCTGCGCCGCAAAGGCTTCAAACGCCCTTGAGGGCGCACCGCCCACGCCGACAAACACGCATACGGCGACCATTATAACGGAAAGCCGCTGCATGAGATTGTGGAAAAACACCTTCAGAAGCAGCACGGTTTTGTGCCGCAGCAAAATGCCGCACTCCTTATACTGCTTTATCATGCTCAGAAGCTTTTCGTGGTGCTCGTCGTAGTCGTGGAATATCTTCATCCGACACAGCAGCTTCAGGCAGAAGCGACATACGGCAAGCACTAACTTTTCGTTAAAAATGCACATTACAAACAGCACGATGAAAAGCACTTGCACGACCGCACCGATTATTATAAAGATAAGCGCACCTGTGTCAAGCTTAAACAGCATCTCGGGATAGACGATAAAGCACACGGTGCTGATGAGCATTATAGACACCGTGTACATCACGAGGTTTAATAAAAGCGCTATCGCCGACACCGCAGCCGAAACACCGTGATTCATCATCATGAGCAGCGCAGCCGGCTGTCCGCCTGCGGCCGAGGGGGTCAGCGCCGAGAAGTAGATATCCGTTGCCGAATATAAAATGGCTTTGCCGGTCGTTATCGGCTCGCCGAGAAAATCGCAAGTACACTTAAGCCCCATGCCCTCAAAGAACACGAAACCGAAGGCGCATAAAGCGGCAAAAAGTATCCACACGGGCGATGCGTTGGATATAAGATGCATAAAGCCCTTGAAGCTGAAGCCCTTGCTGCACGAGGTAATGACAAGCACGGTGCAGACAGTGAGGACGATGAGCAGCAAAAGCCACAATAGGTTTTTAGTTGATTTTTTCATACACGATACACTTTTCTATCCGACATTTTTCTATCATATCATATATTGCCGCAAATGTGAAGAAAAAAACGATATACTAACTGTGTGGCCCAAAGCCGCACAGTTAGTATATGCACAATGCCCTATGTTGTCAAGTCCTTGCGAAAATTTATTTGCTTGACAAATATTGAAGGTGGGTAATATAATTTTTTTACTACGCTAATTTATATAAGTATAAATGAAAGGTGGATCTGCCATGAAAAATTTAAGCGAGATGTTCGGCTCCATGGTTTTTAACGATTCCGTGATGCAGGCTCGGCTGCCGAAAGAGGTTTATGAGCAGGTCCGACAGTGCATAAAGCTCGGCACACGGTTAGACGGAAAGACCGCCGATGTCGTTGCCAATGCGATGAAGGATTGGTCGATAGAAAAGGGAGTCACGCATTTCACCCACTGGTTCCAGCCCATGACCGGCATTACCGCCGAGAAGCACGACAGCTTTTTAAACCCTGTCGGTGACGGCAGAGTGATAATGGAGTTCTCCGGCAAAGAGCTCATTCAGGGCGAGCCGGATGCGTCCAGCTTCCCGACCGGCGGCCTGCGTGCAACGTTTGAGGCGAGGGGCTATACCGCTTGGGATCCGACCTCGTATGCGTTCATTAAGGACGGCGTTTTGTGCATTCCCACGGCGTTTTGCTCCTACGGCGGCGAGGCGCTGGATAAAAAGACCCCGCTTCTGCGAAGTATGCAGGCGATAAATCATCAGTGCCTGCGTGTGCTGCGCCTGTTCGGCAATACCGATGTAACGGCGGTCAAGACCACCGTCGGTCCGGAGCAGGAGTATTTTCTTGTCGACAAGTCCGTGTACGAAAAGCGCAAGGATCTCATGTATGCCGGCCGCACGCTGTTCGGCGCAAAGCCGCCCAAGGCTCAGGAGTTAGGCGACCACTATTTCGGCACGATAAAGCCGCGCGTCTCGGCGTTCATGCAGGAGCTTGACGAGGAGCTGTGGAAACTCGGTGTTCCGGCGAAAACCGAGCATAACGAGGCCGCTCCGGCTCAGCACGAGCTTGCACCGGTATTCTCCACGACCAACATCTCCGCCGACCATAACCAGATCACCATGGAGCTCATGAAAAAGCTTGCACGCAAGTACGACATGGTGTGCCTGCTGCACGAAAAGCCCTTTGCCGGCGTCAACGGTTCGGGCAAGCACAATAACTGGTCGATGACGACCGACACGGGCGTTAATCTTTTGGAGCCCGGCGAAACTCCGTATGAAAATGCGCAGTTTCTGCTCATGCTGTGTGCGGTCATTCAGGCCGTCGACGATTATCAGGATATGCTGCGCATTTCCGTGACCAGTGCGTCGAACGACCTGCGCCTCGGTGCTGCCGAAGCGCCTCCCGCCATTGTCTCCATGTTCCTTGGCGAGGAGCTTGAGGAGATACTCGAGGCCATCGAAAAGGATGAGCCCTACGGCGGCAAGGAAAAGGAGCTTATAAAGGTCGGCGTGCATGCGCTGCCTAAGTTCCCGAAGGACACCACAGACCGCAACCGCACATCGCCCTTTGCCTTTACGGGCAATAAGTTTGAGTTTAGGATGCTCGGCTCGTCTGCGTCCATTTCCGGTGCGAATGTCGTCATCAACACCGCAGTCGCCGAGTCTCTGCGCCAGTACGCCGATGCGCTCGAGGGCTCGACCGATTTTGAAAACGATCTGCACGAGCTTATCCGCAGCGTCATAAGAAAGCACAAGCGCATCATCTTCAGCGGCAACGGTTACGGCGATGAGTGGGTCAGGGAATCCGAAAAGCGTGGGCTTCTCAATCTCCCGACAACGCCCGACTGCGTCCCGCATTACTTGGCAATGAAGAATGTCGAGCTGTTTGCCCGCCACAGGGTGTACACCGAGATAGAGCTTGCCGCACGCTACAAGATGAAGCTTGATAACTACTGCAAGGTGCTGCACATCGAGGCGCTGACCATGCTTGACATGGCAAGGCAGGATATCCTGCCCGCCGTCAGCGCATTTGCCAAGGAGCTGTGCGACACGGCAACGGCGAAAAACGCACTCGGCGTTGAAGCCGTGTACGAGACAGAGACGGCGGCGATGGTGAGCAAGCTTACGACCGAAGTGCTCAGCGAGGTGCGCACGCTCGAAAAGGCATCTGACGATGCCGAGGAGCTTGCCGATGTTCTCACCCGTGCCTGCGCATACAAGGACAATGTCCTCAGCGCTATGAGCGCCCTGCGAGAAAGCGTCGACGAGCTCGAAACGCTGACAGCCAGGAAATACTGGCCGTACCCCAATTACGGCGACCTGCTGTTCAGCGTCAAATAAATAAGTATAAAAAAGAAGCAGTTCAAACGAACTGCTTCTTTTTGGTTATATCTCTTACTTGTACATCTCGATGAGACGCTGCAGGTGCTCGTAACGAGCCTTGGCGTTCTCCTCGGATTCCTCGAACAGAGTGTCTGCTCTCTCGGGGAACTCACGGGTCAGACGGCTGTAACGGGCCTCATTCATGAGGAACTCACGATAACCGCCGGCCGGAGCCTTGCTGTCAAGCGTGAACTTGTCGGCCTCGCTTGCGGGATTGTAGCGGAACAGGTTCCAGTAGCCGCACTGCACGGCCTTCTTCATCTCGGCTTGGCAGTTGGTCATGCCGCCCTTGATCGAGTGCATCTCGCAGGGAGAGTATGCAATGATGAGGGACGGGCCGGGGTAAGCTTCCGCTTCCTTGATGGCCTTGAGGGTCTGAATCATGTTTGCACCCATTGCGATCTGTGCAACATACACATAACCGTAGGTCATCGCAATTTCGGCCAAGGACTTGGACTTGATCTCCTTGCCCGCTGCCGCAAACTGTGCGACCTGACCGATGTTCGATGCCTT